>FWPV01000281.1_pt1 | contig 172458 bp, 153 predicted proteins | sample 2228371 | NCBI WGS metagenome assembly FWPV01 (sample SAMEA103939776, study PRJEB20133) | metagenome | reverse complement strand
GTTATCTCTGCGGCAGGCGGCGGACGCGCAGTTGCGCGTCCCTACAGTTGGCGGGAGGCGATCCGCCGCGCCATCCCCTCCCGGCGCGAGTGGATCGGCCTGGCGCTGTGGCTGATCGTGATCGCTGCCGCGGCGTTCCGCTACGCGTTGCCGCTGCTCGGCCTGGCCCCTGAGACCTACATGAGCGACCTGGTGACGACGTTCAGCCCCCGCGCGCTGCTCATCAATACGGTCTACCAGTTCCGGTTGGCGTTCCAGGATATCCCGCTGCTGACTACCGACGCAGTGCGGGGGAGCGACGCCGCACCGGGGCTGGCCCTGCCGGTCGCTGTGGCGCTGGCCGCGCTGATCGCCGCGCTGGGCATCATGCGGCACGTGCTCGGCCCTGACCCCGCCGAGGGGGATCGGCCTGCCGAGCGGCTGCGCCGGGCGGCCCTGTGGCTGGCCGCCGGGCTGGCGCTGGCCTGGCTGGGCATGGCCCCTTACCTGCCTACCATGCTCAGCCAGCAGATCTACCGCATACACGTTATCGCGGCCATCGGGGAGGGGATCGCCCTGGCCGCCGCCGCGTGGCTGGTCGCCGCCCCGCTGCCCGACGTGCGGGCGCGCCGCGCGGTGCAGAGCCTGCTGCTGGCGTTCTTCGCCGCCGCCGGGGCCGTGACCATCACCGCCCAGCAGCGCGGCATCTACCACAACCACGCCACCTGGGACAGCGAGGCGTATTTCCTGCGGCGCCTGGCCCACCTGATCCCCGACGTGGAGGAGAACACCCTGCTGGTGCTGATGGTCTACGACCCCGCCACCAACCCGCCGCCCTTCGTGCAGAACTTCTCGTTCCAGTACGCGGTGCGCTATCTGTACGGCGACCGGCTGGCGGCTTACGCGTCGAACGGCCCCATCCTGGCGCATGACGGCGTGGTGACCGACGACGGGATCGCGCTGGTGCGCTGGCCCGGCTACGACCCCGCCAGCCCGCTGATCCGCGAGACGGCGCACGGCTGGGATGAGATCATCATCATCGAGCAAAACGAGCACGGCCACCCGGTCATCCTCGGCGAGCTGCCGCCGCAGTACTATACCCCGGCGCGCGCCGCGCTGTATGACCCTTACGCCCGCCTCCGGCCCGGCTTCATCCCGGCGCGAATCCAGAAGCTGCTGCCGCCCATCCTGAACCCCGCCGCACCGCCGGGGTGATCGGCGGGGGCGCTACCACCTGCGGTAGAAACGGTTGCGCAGCAGGATGGCCGCGGCGTTCATTGTCAACAGGATCACCAGCAGCACCACAATCGCCGCGGCTGCAGCGTCGGCGAAACCCTGCTGCGGGCGCGACACCCAGTTGAAGATCTGGATCGGCAGCACGGTGAACGGGCTGGTGATACCCTCCGGCAGGAACGCCACATAGGTCAGAGCACCGATCGTGATCAGCGGTGCCGTCTCGCCAATGGCGCGCGAAACAGCCAGGATGGTGCCGGTCAGGATGCCCGGCATGGCATAGGGCAGCACATGATGCCAGACCGTCTGCCAGCGGGTGGCCCCCAGCGCATAGGATGCCTGGCGGATCTCGTCTGGCACGGCGCGGATCGCCTCACGGGTGGCGATCACAATGATGGGCATCACCAGCAGAGCCATCGTCAGCGAGCCGCTCAGCACCGACCGCCCCCCCGTCACATTGAACAGATACCGCACAAAGAGCTGAAGCCCCAGCAGGCCGTAGATGATCGACGGTACGCCGCTCAGGTTGGCGATGTTGATCTGGATCAGGCTGGTCAGCCAGTTACGAGGGGCATATTCCTCCAGGTAAATCCCGGCGCCAATCCCGATCGGGAAGGCGAACACAACCATCAGCCCGACCATGTAGATCGACCCTACCAGGGGCGAGAGGATGCCGGCGTTTTCTGGCCTGCGTGAGGGGAAGCTCGTCAGGAACTTCTCGGTCACGCTGAGGTCGCACGTAAAGCCAGGGAAGCCCGCCGCTGGCTGACAACCGAACAGCCGGGGCAGGCCGTCACGGGCCACATCGTAAAACAGGAGGGCCAGCATCACCAGCCCAACCAGCACGGCCAGCAGGCTGATGATCTCGAACAGGCGCCCACGGATGTGACGCCGCCTGAGAAACGAGGAGCGCTCGCTGTCATTCTGAGAGATTCGATCCATGAAGGCGTCTCCGTCTTTTAATACTGCTCACGGTAGCGCTGCACGATGAAGTGGCTGATCAGGTTCAGCACAAGCGTGATGACGAACAGCGAGAACCCCACGGCAAACAGCGTCTTGTAGTCCAGCGTGTAAACCGGGATGTCGCCCAGGCTGATCTGCACGATGTACGCTGTCATCGTCTGGATGGGGCCGCGCGGATCGAGCGTCAGGACGGGGCGCTGCCCGGCCGCTACCGCCACAATCATCGTCTCGCCTACCGCTCGCGATATCGCCAGGATGAACGCCGCCGCGATCCCCGACAGCGCCGCCGGAACCACCACCCGTGTGGCAACTTCCTGTTTGGTCGCCCCCAGCCCGTAGGCGGCCTCGCGCATCGAGACAGGCACGGCATGGAGGGCGTCCTCGCTCAGCGACGCGACAAGGGGGAGGATCATGATGCCCATCACAATACCGGGGCTGATGGCGTTAAACCCCGCCAGGCCCGGGATGATCTTCTGCAGGATGGGGGTGATGAACAACAGGGCGAAGTAACCGTACACAACCGTCGGGATGCCTGCCAGGATCTCCAGAATGGGCTTGAGGATCGAGCGCATACGGGGCGAGGCATACTCGCTTAAATAGATGGCGCTCAACAGGCCAAGCGGCAGCGCCACCATCAGCGCGATGGCCGAGGTGAGAAACGTGCCTGCCACCAGCGGCCAGATGCCGAAATGCTTATCGACGAAGACAGGTGTCCACTGGGTATCGAGCAGGAACTGCGCCAGGGTGACTTCCTGGAAGAATTGAAGCGTCTCGGCGAGCAGCACAACCACGATGCCAATCGTGGTTAAAATAGAGAGCAGGCCGCACACCAGCAAAAGGAAATGGATCACCTTTTCGGCAATGCCCCGCAGGGACAGCTCGGCGGATGCCTGCCCGGCGGCACGGGGGCCGCTGATCGCTGTGTCTGACTGCCTGGTTACCATGTGATGCCCCTGAGGTGGATTAGTGTGGTCTTTTCACCACAGCCAGAGATAATGGCGATTGTCACGGCCTACCATGCCGGTAAGCCGTGACAATCATACCCATTTTCTTTTTTAGAAACTACTGCCCCTGCTCAGCCTCAAGCAGGTCCTCGATGGACACGCCAACCGTTGCCCCTCCCGGGAACAGGGTGCCGACGATCCGCTCGTCAAAGCGCTCCAACGCCAGGTCGATGATGGTCTGCGGCAGAGACACATACCCAACCTCAGCCGATAGCACAGCAGCGTTCTCAATGTAGAACCGCACAAAGGCGTCCACCTCGGGGCGCTCAGCCGCCGCCTTGCTCACGTAGATGAAGATCGGGCGGGAGAGCGGCTGATAGGTACCGTTGTTGACGGTCTCGGCGCTGGGCAGGACGCATTCGCCGCTGCCGTCATCGATCGCCACCAGCTTCAGCTTGTCCTGGTTCTGCTCGTAGTAGGCCAGGCCGAAGAAGCCCAGGGCGTTGATGTCGCCGGTGATGCCCTGCACCAGCACGTTGTCATCCTCGCTGGCGGTGAAGTCACCGCGGCTGGCCCCTTCCTCACCGACGATAGCCTGGGTGAAGTAGTCATACGTGCCCGAGTCAACGCCCGGTCCGTAGAGGCTCAGCGGCGCGTCGGGGAAGTCGGCCCGCACCTGGTTCCAGCTGGTGATCGTTGCCTGCGCCGCAGGTTCCCAGATCAGCTTCAGCTCCTCAACGGTCATGCACTGCACCCAGTCATTCTCCGGGTTAACCATCACAGCGATGCCGTCGTAAGCAACTGGCAGCTCGATATACTCGATGCCGTTGGCCGCACAGGCCTCCTGTTCGCTCCCCTTGATCGGGCGTGAGGCATTAGAAATAGCCGTCTCGCCGTTGCAGAAGCGCTCGAAGCCGCCGCCGGTACCGCTGATGCCGACTGTCACGCGGACGCCGGGCGCCACCGCGCCAAACTCCTCCGCTACGGCCTCAGTGATGGGGAAGACGGTGCTGGAGCCATCGATCTCGATAGTACCGCTCAGCTCCTCTGACGCAGGCTCCGCTGACGCAGGCTCCGCCGCGGCAGGCTCCCCGGCGGGGGCAGCGCTCGGGCTGCATGCGGCCAGCACCATCAGCAACAGAAACAGGGAGGCAAACAATGCAAAACGCCTAGCAGAAAACATCAATCCTTCTCCTCTGGAAGATTTGTTTGTACCATTACGAATTAAACGCCCCCTTCATTATGAACATATTAGATCATTGTTAACGTTCGTTTAAGTGCTGGAAGGGATCGCCATGCTGTTCTTTGTTGAAATCGTGATGCTGCTGCTGGGCCTGTGGATCGCCATCCGGGGCCGCGTGCCCGGTTTCATTCTCGACCGCGAACGCACGCCCCTTACCGCAGCAGAAGCGCGGCTGATCGCTGTGACGCTGCTGTTGCCCCTGCCGCTTGAGCTGGCCATCTCGGTGATGCTGGTGATCCTGTTCGGCGGCGAGCGCGGGTTGGCGGCGTCGGCTTATGTGGGGCCGGTGGTCGTGGTGCTGGCCACGATCCTGTTCTTCGTGCTGGTGTTCTTTCTGCCGCGCGTCTCGGAGGCGCGCCACCTGGCCGAAGGCCGCGCGCCGCAGTCGACCGAGCCGGTGGTGGCGCGGCTGGCGCGGCGGGCTTACCTGTTCACGCTGATCGGCACGCTGGGCATCACCACGCCGATCTTCTGCCCGCTGGCCTACCGCCGGGCGGGGGCGGCGCTGCGCCTGATCCGGCAGCACGGGGCCGGGGCGGGGTACCGTGGCTTCGTGCAGATCACGCGGGCCGCGGCAGTGGCCGTGTTCGTCGTCTACTTCCTCACGCTGACGTGGTGGGCGGCCCGGCTGATCACACAGGGGTTTTAGCGCAGCACATGGCCTCCGCTAAGGGGCGGGGGCGGCGGACGCGCAGTTGCGCGTCCCTGCAGGATCGGGCGGGGCGGGATGCCGGGCCGCAGGTCTGATACGGGGGGCGGGGGCGGCGGACGCGCAGTTGCGCGTCCCTAAGGGTAGGCTGTAGGGACGTGCCATGGCGCGTCCATCCTGATCCCTCTGGCCACCCTTCGATCGGCCCCCTACCCCATGAACGTCAGCACCAGCGTGCGAATGCTTAGCAGCGTGATCAGCACCCCCACCAGGATCATCAGCGCGCGGGCGGGCATCCTGCGGCACACATAGGCCGCCAGCGGCGCGGCGATCACCCCGCCCAGCAGCAGCCCCAGGATCGTCGCCCAGCTCTCCAGCAGTGTGGCCCCCAGCACCGCGATGAACGTGACCGACTCCGAGAGCGTGATAAAGAACTCGGAGGCGTTGACCGAGCCGATCGTGAAGCGCGGCTCCTGCCCATCCGCCACCAGCGTCGAGGTGACGATCGGCCCCCAGCCGCCCCCGCCGATGGCATCCGAGAAGCCGCCAACGAGCGCCAGCAGCGTCAGGTGGCGTGGCTCGCGCTTCTCCTCAGGCTTGCCCCGCATCGCCCGGATGAAGATCAGCGCGCCCATTGCCAGCAGGTAGATCGCCATGGCGGGCTTGATGATCTGCGTGGGGAGCTGCGTCAGCACGTAAGCGCCCAGCACCCCGCCGATCACCCCCGGCAGGATCAGCGCCACGATCAGCTTGCGGTCCACGTTGCCGAAGCGCAGGTGAGACAGCCCGGAGGCTGCCGTGGTGGCCATCTCGGCAGTGTGCACGCTGGCCGAGGCCACCGCGGGCGGCACGCCCAGGCTCAGCAGGAAGGTGGTGGAGCTGACCCCGTAGGCCATGCCCAGCGCGCCATCGATGATCTGCGCCACAAAGCCCACCAGCATAAACAACAGGATGTTCTCGATCACGCCAGCACCTCCAGCGGCGGGGCAGGGCCGCCGCAAAATAGCCAAATGCCTATAGTGTTATAGTACTTTACGCGCACGCCGATGCCCCGGCCCGTGCCGGGGATTTCGACTAGCCGTCTGTTCCGCGCGCCGCCGTCACACGAGCCTGCACGTCGGCCAGCGTGGTGTGATCCAGGATGGCGGCGATAGCATTGCGCACGTCAAGCATCACCAGGCGCAGGCCGCACGTCTCCTCATCGGGGCAGCCGCACGGCTCATAGGCCATCTGGCTGACGCAGCGCACGGGGGCCAGCGGGCCATCGAGCACGCGCGCGATCTCGCCCAGCGTGATGCGGTCGGCGGGGCGGGCCAGGTAGTAGCCGCCGCCCACGCCCAGCCGGCTGTTGAGCAGCCCGGCGTTCTTGAGCGCGAGCAGGATCGCCTCCAGGTATTTGGGCGGGATGTTCTCGTCGGCGGCGATCTCCCTGATCTGGGCCAGCTCGCCGGTCCCGCGTGAGGCCAGGTAGATCATGGCGCGCAGGCCATATTCACCGCGCTTGGAGAGATGCATGGCGAAAGTCCCCTATGGCGCTGGGCATTGCAGACATTCGCAGTGTAGCGCAGGCGCGGGGGAGGAGTCAAGGTGGCGGGGGCGGCGGACGCGCAGTTGCGCGTCCCTACAGGATTGGGCGGGGCGGGGGTGAGGAACCCTCTCGCGGCTGCGGGTAGCCAGCCGGGGGCGGGCGATATACAATGGTGTGGGTAGTCGGCCCTCCGCGGCCGCCGCAGTTCGTGAGCATGTGGAGCCAACATCTCAATGCAGGTGCAGGATCAAGCAACCCAGGTGACTCGCAGGGTGCGCTGGAGCCCCACCATCAAGCTGGTGATCGGCATTGTGCTGATCGTGCTGGCGGGGCTGGCGATCTATACCTTCCGCATCGTGTTCTTCCCGCTGGTGATCGGCGCGCTGATGGCATACATCCTGCAGCCGCTGGCCCGCCTGATCCACCGCGCTACGCGGCTGCCTTACGGCCTGGCCACCGGCCTGCTATATCTGGCACTGCTGGCTGTCGTCATCCCGATCATCATGGCGCTGGTGCCGGTGGTACTGGAACAGGCCAGCCTTCTGCAGAACCAGATCATCCAGATCATCAACGATGTACAGTCGCTCAGCCCCGAAACAACCGTGGAGATAATGGGGCTGGAGCTGAGCGTGCGTTCGCTGGTAGACGAGCTGGCCAGTGAGCTGACCGGGCTGGTGCGCGCCGCCGCCACCGGCTCGATCGGCTTTGTGCTCGACGCCGCCGAAACGCTGCTGCTGATCATCTTCACCGTCCTGGCCGGGTTCTACCTGACGCGCGACGCCAGCAAATTCCTCGACTGGTTCAAAGGGCTGGCCCCGCGCCGCTATCGCGAGGACATCGGCCTGCTGCTGAACGAGATCAACGATATCTGGCGGGCGTTCTTCCAGGGGCAGGTGGTGCTGGTGCTGATCGTCAGTGTGATCCTGACGGCCATCTCGGCGGCGCTGGGGCTGCCGCAGCCGGTGCTGCTGGGCGTGTTCGGCGGGCTGCTGGAGTTCCTGCCGAGCGTGGGACATGCTATCTGGCTGTTCACGGCGGTGATCCTGGCGCTGGTCGAGGGCTCAACCTATCTGCCGGTCAGCAACGTAGTGCTGGCGCTGATCGTGGGGCTGGCGCATCTGCTCTATACCCAGTTCGACCTCAACTTCCTGATCCCGCGCATCATCGGGCGGCAGGTGCACCTGCACCCGATGGTGATCATCATCGGCATCATCATCGGTGCGCAGGTGGGCGGCGTGCTGGGGGTGGTGCTGGCCGCGCCAACGATCGCGTCGCTGCGCGTGCTGGGGCGCTACATCTACGCCGGGATGTTCGACCTGGAGCCGTTCCCGATGGTGGGGCCGCCCTCCGCCCCGCTTGACGAGCGCCTGCACGCTGCCGGGCAGGCCGACGCAGACACCGGGTCGCCGCCCACCCTGCGCGAGGCGCTGCCCGCCCTGCGCGAGGCGCTACCCACGCTGCGCCGCCGCAAGGAAGGGCGCACCCCCCCGCCCGAAGCGGAGTGCTGATTCAGCCGAGGGAGTCCAGCCAGCGGCGCGCCTCCCGCGCCGTGCGCAGCCGGATCACCGTGAGGTGGGCGTGCTCAGGGCGGCTGAGCAGCGCCGGGTATTCGCGGCGGCGCCGGGGATAGGTTTGCAGCACCCACAGAAACAGCGAGTCACGGGTGAAGAAGTGCGTGTACAGCCGCTCGCGGTTGCCGTTCCACAGCTCGCGCCGCATGAGGCCGCGATCGAGAGTGCGCCACCACAACCGCCACAGCACCACCCGCAGGGGGAGATCGAGCCACACCACCGTGTCGGCGCGTGGCCACAGGATGTCACGCACCACGCTGTAGTTGCCATCGAACACCCAGGCATCGCCCCCCGAGGCCGCCCGCACGCGCTCGCGCAGCACCTCCGGAGGGGCCTCAACCCAGCCCGCCTCCCAGTGGAGTGCGTCCAGCTCCACATGAGGGATGCCCAGCCGTGCGGCGATCTGCCGCGCCATTGTCGTCTTGCCGGAGCCGGTGGCACCGATCACCACAATGCGCCTGCCGGGTTTTAGCCGGGCATCAGCCATCGCCCGCCCTTTCTCCAGTGGGCTAACCCGCACCTTCCAGGTAAGACCCTGCGTTCTCACGCCGTCAGATCGAACTGCAAGTATATCAACAATCACCGGAGGTAGCCCAATGAGGGACGAGACAGCCGAGCGCATCCACCCGGCGACAAGGGTGGGGATGGTCAGCCTGACGATCAGCAGCCTGGAGCGATCGCTGGCATTTTATACGGAGGTACTGGGGCTGCGCCTCCATGCGCGAGAGGGCAATCGCGCCCGGCTGGGGGCGGATGGCGCAGCCGACCTCCTTGAGCTGGTGGAGGTGCGCGGGGCACGCCCGGCGCGCGGACACACCGGCCTGTATCACTTCGCGCTGCTCGTGCCTTCCCGTGAGGCGCTGGCGCGGGCGCTGCGGCGGCTGGCCGTGGCGGGCTGGCCTCTGCAGGGCGCCTCGGATCACCTGGTAAGCGAGGCGCTCTACCTGGCCGACCCGGACGGTAGCGGGATTGAGATTTACCGCGACCGCCCGCGCGACGAGTGGCCGCTGCACGACGGGGTGCTGCAGATGGCCACACTACCGCTGAACCTGGAGGCGCTGCTCGCCGAAGCTGACGGCCCCGCCGAGGTGGACCCTGCGACCAGTATGGGGCATATCCACCTGCATGTGGCCAGCGTCGCGCGGGCCGAGGCATTCTATGTGGGGATGCTGGGCTTTGACCTGATGCAGCGCTACGGGCCGTCAGCCAGCTTCCTCAGCGCGGGAGGCTACCATCATCACATCGGGGTGAATACATGGGGCACACAGGGGGCACCGCCGCCTCCCCCCGGCGCAGCGGGCCTGCGCCGGTTCACGATCGTGCTGCCCGATGAGGCGGCGCGGGCGCAGGTGATCGGGCGGGTGCGGGCCGCGGGGATTGCCATTGAGGAAGGAGAGGACGGGCCGCTTCTGCGCGACCCTGCCGGGAATGCGCTGGAGCTGGTGGTGCTGTAGCGCCGGTCCGGCGACTCTCACCGACAGTGCCTGGAGCGTGTTATGAACTTCCTTCAGGCTAATCCATGCCTGAAGACACCTCCCCCACGCCTCGCAGCAGCCGGCGGGGGTGAGGTCAATTGGCGGCATGTGACTCGCTCAGGGTTCATAACAGCCTTCAGTGATAGCGCGCGTAGATGCCCATCATCACGAGCTGGCCGTCCGGCGCGACGGGCCTGAGCGCCAGCTCGCTGCTGCGATCCAGCCCGCGCACGCGCCACCAGATGCGCGGCAGCATCGCCAGCTTCCCGGCGGTGCTGACCGAGGCCCGGCGTGTCAGGTTGTCATAGCCGCTGCGCTCAATGCGGCGCAGGATGCCCCGATACACCTCGGCTGAGGCGGCAATCGCCACGCGGCCATCGGGGGTCAGCAGGCCGATGCCCGGCCAGGCCTCTTCATACAGCAGGTGGGTGCGCTGGATCTCGAACTGCATCAGCGCCCGGTAGCCGTCGGTCACACGGCCCGCCGCGATGTCCGCCTCGGTCACACCGAAGCGCTTCATGTCCTCGCGCGGCAGGTAGACCCGATCGCGCTGCCAGTCCTCGCCCACGTCGCGCAGGATGTTGGTCATCTGCAGCGCCACGCCCAGGATCTCAGCTTTGCGGAAGGTCTCCGGGCGGTTCTCAAAGCCGGTGATGTACATGCTGTTGATGCCCACCACCGAGGCGGCACGGTAGCAGTACTCCCACAGCTCGTCAAAAGTATCGTAGCGGGTTTTCTCCAGGTCCATGCGCATGCCGTCGAGCAGGTCGTCGCTGTAGCGCAGGGGGATGTTGTAGTGCTGGCGCGTGTCAGTCCAGGCCAGCAGGATGGGGTGCGACTGCTCCTCAAGCGGGCTGCGCAGCGACTCCTGCCAGATGTCCAGCTTATGCAGGCAGATGCTGCGGCGGTCCTGCTCGCGGTGGTGCGAGTTGTCGACGATGTTGTCTGACATGCGGCAGAAGGCATACAGGGCGCGGGCCGCGCGGCGCTTCTCCGGCGGCAGCAGGCTGCTGCTGAAATAGAACGACCGTGAGTGCCGCCGCGTGATCTCGTCGCAGGTCTGGTAGGCTGCCTCCAGCCGTTCCGTAAGTGAACCGGACATCGTGCCTCTCCCCCGTGCTGCCGTGCTTGCCGATCAGTGCCCGCCCTCTGTGCCCTCCAGTGAGGTGCGGCCCGCGATACTGCCGATGCCCGGCAGCTTCAGCCCCACCACACGCCGCTGGCTCTCCACAGCCATGACCAGCGTCATGCCGAACGTCAGCAGCACGTTGGTGATGATGAAGAACACCAGCTCCTCCAGCGGCAGGATGCCGCCCAGCAGCACCCCCACCGTCTGCTCCGGGTCGATCGTCCACGTCCCCGCGTTGATGGCGATCGCGTCGGCGATGGCCAGATAGCCGATAGCCAGCGCCAGGACCGTCAGCACCAGCCGCCGGTGATGCCAGATGGTGTCGAACCCGAAGCTCGTTTGCAGCATGATGGGCAGCAGCGCCCAGGCCAGGATCAGCGCCAGATAGGTGCCGGGCCGCCAGCCGACGACCAGCACAGCCACCATCGCGGCCCACACGATGCCCAGCGCCACCGTCACCCCCAGCCTCAGTGCGCGGCTGGCGTGCACCTCAGCCACCGGCGGGGCGAGGCGCGGGGCCAGCCAGATCAGCAGCAGACCGGTCATGATGGGCTGCAGGATGAAGAAGGTGTATTCCTCGATGGGCACCCACCCGATTGTGACACCTGTCACTAAGTCAGGGTTATACCACCATACGCCGGTCGCCACCAGATAATTGTCCCAGGGCGTGGTGTAGATCAGCGCCACCAGCACATGCGCGGCCAGCACGATCAGCGGCGCGCGCCCGCGCAGGCCGGGCGGCATGGCACGCCCGGCGCGCCAGTCGCGGTAAACCAGCAGGGCCAGCACGATGATCGGCGGCACCAGAAATCGCAGCAAAAATCCGAAGTACGTCATCTATCCCATCCAGCTCCGATAAACCCGCCAGAGCGTGTTATGAACTTCTTTCAGGCCGCTGCATGCCTGATGAGACCTCACCTCTGCCAGGCCTGTGGCCCGGCACCTCCTCTCCACGTGGAGAGGGGGTGAGGTCAACTGGCGGCATGTGGCGCGCTCAGGGTTCATAACAGCCTCCAGTGATAACCCTAATCCCCCGCAGACGCTTCGGCGGGAGTCGCCTCATGCAGCGCCTGGAGCAGCGGGCGCTCCTTCGTCAGGCGCACCCACACGAACGGCAGCAGCGCGCCCAGCAGCAACGCGCCGAACACGCCCGGTGACCACGGTCCAAGCCAGCCGATCAGCAGGCCGCCCAGCGTGGGCGCGATGACGCGCGTCAGGCTCTCGAATGACGACTGGAGGCCCAGGATGCCGCCGTATTCCTGCTTCGTGACCGACTTGGTGATGGTGCTGCGCAGCGTCACGTTCATCACCCCGCCCGCCGCGGCGATGGGCACCAGCACGATCAGCAGCACCGCCACGCCGGGCGCGAAGGCCCAGCCCAGCAGCCCCAGCGCCATCACGCCGATCGAGACGAGGATCAGCGTCAGCTCGCTGAAGCGCTTCGTCAGCGGGCCGATCAGCCCGCCCTGCACGATCACCGAGAGCAGGCCGACGTAGGTCAGGATGAAGGCCGTCTGCTGCTCGCCCAGGTCGAAGCGGCGCAGCGCGTAGAGCGAGAACACCGTCTGCAGCATGGCAAAGGCCAGCCCGAAAAAGAAGGTGGCATACAGCAGCGTGCCCACCAGTGGACGGATCAGCGCCTCACGCAGGGCCGTCAGGCTGAAGGTGCGCCGCCCGCGCAGGATTTCATCCAGCCGGGCCTTGCGACGCTCGCCCACCAGCAGCGATTCGGGCAGCAGGAACAGCACCATCAGCCAGTTGATGGCCGCCACCGCCGCCCCTGCAAAGGCCGGGACATACAGCCCCAGCCCGCTGAGCAGGCCGCCCGCCGCCGGGCCGAGGATGAACCCCAGGCCGAAGGCCACCCCCACCAGGCCCAGCCCGCGCGCGCGGTTCTGCGCGTCGGTCACGTCGGTGATGTAGGCCTGCGCCACCGAGATGTTGCCCCCGGTCAGGCCGTCGAGGATACGCGAGATGAACAGCACGCCCACGATCAGCGCATTGGCCAGCGCCGCATCACGCAGCAGGCCGCCCGCCAGCCAGGTGCCCACCGGCTCGGCCAGCCCGAACAGCACGAAGCTGAGCACCGTGCCGCCGATGCTGACCAGCAGGATGGGGCGGCGGCCATGCTGATCGGACAGACGGCCCAGCAGCGGCGCGCCGATGAGCTGGGCCGCCGCGTATGAGGCCACCAGCAGGCCCGTCACGAAGTCGCTGGCCCCGTAGCGCTCAGTATAGTAGGGGACCAGCGGCAGGATCAGGCTGAAGCCCAGGATATCCACAAAGACGATCAGGAAGATCGTGCTGAGCCGTCGTTTATCCATAGCTGCGAACGAGACCTCTCTCTCCATTCAGGCCGCGAAGAGTTGTACAACAGCTATACAACCCCTCGACAGATTAAGTGTATCATGCGGGTGAGGCGATTTCACGCAATTAATCGCCCCGGCCGCCTCATTGTACCCCGGCGGGGCACCAGATCGCTGATCTGTCATCCAGGGTCGAGCGCGGGCGAGGGCCGCGCATCGGATGTCGCCCGGCGCTTCAGCGCCGGGTTTCCGGAACCCAGATCAGCGGCCCCGCCGTCAGCCACCCGGCCCGATCCAGGCAGCCGTCCTCCAGCAGCCGCAGCACCATCGACTCGATGTCGGGCAGCTCAACACCATACACCCCCGCCGGCTTGCCCCGGCACTGATCCCAGCCCGGCTCAGCCGCCCGGTCGGTCAGCGTGAGCCGCGCCCCCCGGAACGTCCATTCCCCCTCCACCAGCGGCGCGGCGTCCAGGTCAGCCAGCGACGCCGCCATCTGGAACGCCCCCACATCGGTAAGGCGCAGGTACAGCTCCCCGCCGGGGGTGTCATGCTCGCCGGGAATTTGCCATGTGCCCACCAGGTCGGCTGCGGTGATCGCCGGGATGCATCCGGTCAGCAGCAGCGCGCCCAGCACCAGCGGCGCGATCAGTCGCTTCGTCATAGTCGGTAAGCCTCCCCATCAATACAATGATGCCGTGCCCTATTGTATCCGATGCAGGCACCTGGCGGGCAGCCGGGGGCCGCCGCAGTGCGGGGCTGGCCCGATCCCATGGCTTCCGGCTCATAGCATGGTAGAATGGAGGGCGATAATCGTCACAAAATCGCGGGCAGGTATAAGCGGATCACCATGACCATCGATTCAAATGCCATCCCAAAGGTGCTCCAGCTCTACCTGGAGCTGAGCCAGTACCCCATCCTCGCCGGGCCGATCCGGCAGCGCATGCGTGAGGAGCTGTTCTCGCGCGGTATCATCACCCAGAAGAACTTCGAGGCCGAGGTGCGCGACAAGGCCATCCGTTCCCAAATCCGTGAGGGCATCACCAACCCGATGCAGGAGGAGCCGCTGGAGACCTGGGAGACGCGCCTCAGCCTGATCCGCGACCACCTGACTGACTTCTATTTCGCCTACAATCTGCCCCACGACCTGTTCAAACAGATCGTCGAGGACGTGCTCTCCGAGCGCAGCCCCGGCCAGCATGAGCTGATCCTCTCGTTTAACCCCGAACTCGCCCCCTGGGATATGTTGTTCAAACAGGGCGAGGCCTACGAGAACTACCCGCCGGAGCAGCGAGCCGCCGTGCTGCACCATCTGCGAGAGATCATCGTTGTGCTCATCAAGGCCATGATCTCCGATCAGCTCTCCTTTGTGCGCGTGGCACGCGAGTACTTCACCATCAAGGACCTCAAGAACATCCGCGCCAACCGCATCGGGCGCGGCAAGATCGGTGGCAAGGCCGCGGGCATGCTGCTGGCCTACAAGATACTCCAGCGCCACGCCGAGGCGCGGGGCATCGACCCGGAGCGTATCACCATCCCCGACTCGTGGTACCTGGGCTCGGACGTGTACTACCAGTTCCACTCGTCTAACGACATGTTCCAGTTCATGAACCAGAAGTACAAGCGCCCCGAGCAGATGCGTGAGGACTACCCCAGGCTCTACAACCGCTTCCTCAGCAGCCGCCTGCCCGACGACGTGGAACAGGAGCTGGCCGCACTGCTTGAGACGGTGGGCCGTGCCCCCCTGATCGTACGCTCCTCCAGCCTGCTGGAGGATAACTTCGATACCTCGTTCGCGGGCAAGTACGACAGCTTCTTCCTGCCCAACCAGGGCACCCCGGAGGAGAACCTCACCGCGCTCACCGGTGCCATCATCCGCATCTATGCCAGCGTCATCCGCCCGGAGGCGCTCATCTACCGCGACCGCATGGGCCTGATCGACTATGATGAGCGCATGGCTATCCTCATCCAGCGTGTCGAGGGCCGCCGCTACAAGGATTACTTCTTCCCGGCGCTGGCCGGCGTCGGCTTCAGCCACAACCCCTATCGCTGGAACAAACGCATCCGCCTGGAGGACGGCCTGCTGCGCATGGTCACCGGCCTGGGCACCCGCGCCGTTGACCGCGTCAGCAGCGACTACCCGCGCATGGTGGCGCTCAGCCACCCCACGCTGCGCCCGGAGCGTACCGCCAACATGGTGCGCCACTACTCACAGCACCTCATGGACGTGATCGACCTGAAGGGAAACGTCCTTAAGACCGTGCCCGTCAGCGAGGTGTTTGATCTCGACTACATCCCACTGGGGTCGATCGTCTCGCTGGATCGGGGCGGGTTTGTGCAGGAACTGAGCCGCCGCCCCCTCTCCCTCAACCCCGCCGAGATGGTCGTCACCTTCGACCGGCTGCTCAAAGAGAAGGCCTTCGTCGATATGATGCGCGAGGCGCTCGACCTGCTGGAGGAAGCCTACAACCGCCCCGTCGACGTTGAGTTTGCAGGCGACATCATCACCTCCTACCCCCGCCCGCAGGTCCGCCTCTCGATCCTGCAGTGCCGCCCGCTCAGCCAGCGCAAGGAGAGCATGACCCGCACCGCCCCCGACGACCTGCCGGAGACGCATATCCTCTTCACCGCCCACGAGCAAATCCCACAGGGCTGCGTTGACGGCATCCGCTATATCGTGTATGTGGACCCGCGCGCCTATGCCCACATCCCCGACCCCATCACGCGCACCGAGCTGGGTCAGGTGGTGGGCCGCCTCAATCAGGCGCTTGCCGAAGAGGTTTTCATCCTCATGGGGCCGGGCCGCTGGGGGTCATCCAACGCCCAGCTCGGCGTCAAGGTCAACTATGCCGACATCTACAACACGCGCGTGCTGATTGAGATCGCCTATGAGGATAACGGCACCGTGCCGGAGGTATCGTACGGCACGCACTTCTTCCAGGACCTGGTCGAGGCCGACATCTACCCGCTGCCGCTTTATCCCGACGCCAGGGGTACTGTTTACCGTGAGGCGTTTTTCAGGCAGGCCCCCAATGCGCTGGCTCGCCTGCTGCCCGCCGATGAACGCTACAGCCCCTACATCAAGGTGATCGATGTTCCCGCTGCGACCGGCGGCCATACCCTGTCGATTGTCATGGACAGCGAATCCGATTATGCTGTGGCATACTTCAGCGACATCGAGAAACCGGTGACGCTGGCCCGCCAGGGCGAGAGGCAGTCCGCGGCGGGGGCCGCGGCAGACGTCGCGCCGTCATCCAGCTAGAGCGTGTTATGAACTACCCTGACGCTGCGTCGTGCCTGACGGATATCTCACCCATTGAACCAGCGGTTCACCGGACCTGCAGGGCCGGGTGCAGCGAGGCGTGGGGGTGAGGTCTCTTCAGACATGGATTGGCCTGACGGAAGTTCATAACACGCTCTAGCCGCCCGCCCTATCACAGGTCGGCTGCAGGGATACGCTGTGTCCGCGCCATCCCTCGCCCTGAGGAGGGGAGGAACCCCGCCCGCACGGCCAGCCCGGCCCTCTCACTATCAGGAGCAGCTATGCAGAACCTGCGCGTCTCAACCATCATCTCCATCACCCTGCTGATCGCCGCGCTGGCCCTGGCGGTGCTCGGATTCATCAGCGCCTCTGACAGCGCCGTCAGCCCGGCGCTGGTCACCACCTACATGATGATCGCCGCCGCACTGTTCGGCGTGCTGGCCGTCATCGCGCTCAGCCGCAAAGAGCGCTGGCAGCGCTTCCTGGGAGTGGCCGCCGCCACCGCTGCGCTCTATATGCTGGTGATGGCCATCGTGTTCTTCCAGATGCTCTCAACCATCGTCATGCCGGAGTTCTAGCCCCGATGGCCGGGCATGATGCCCCCTCCTTCCACTTCGACCCCGCCGGGGGATCCCCCCGCCCCGCCCGGCGGCCCGGCCAGCACTTCCGCTACACCATCATCTGGCAGGAGGTGTGGGAGAGCGACGCCATCTGCGTCAGCGAGACAGACGAAGCAGGCTACCGCGTGCTCACGGGCCTGCTGTGGGATTATGAGGTTGAGCAGGTGCCCTGCCCGTAGGTCGTGTCACAAACTACAGAAACTCAACCCGCGCCTGACAGAGACCTCAGAGTTCACAGCGCTCCCACAGGGCAGCACTAACCGCCCGGCGCCGGCGCCTCGGTCATCTCACCGGGCTGGCATTCGCCGCGGTAGAAGGCCCACTCATCGCACTCCGAGCCGTCCTCAAACATGCACACGCCGTACTGGTTGCCCTCGGCATCCGTGCGGATATCAATGGTGCCCCCCTGCTCCTCGCAGTAGACCGCAGCCGGGTTGGGCATCCCGATCGGCGCGGCGTTCGACTGGCCCGGCTGGCATTCGCCGCGGTAGAAGGCCCATTCCTCACACTCCGAGCCGTCCTCGAAGATGCAGTAGCCGGTCTGATTGCCCTCCTCATCGCTGCGGATCTCCAGCGTGCCGCCCTGCTCCTCACAATACACCGAGGCCGGGTTGGGCATGTCCGCCTCCGGGGCGCCGCATCCTGCCAGCGCCAGGATCGCTAACACCACACCACCAAAGCCGAACATCTTCCCGAACATAGGATCCTTCCTTTTGTGTGGCAGTCAACCAATTAGTGCCACATTTCACAAATGATAACGACGCAGAGGGCCGGGAGGTTCCACAAACCCACGTGTGCTTCTCTGGCTGTCCTCACCCCCCGCTATTCCGGAGCAGTTTTATGCTGCCAGGTCAGGCAGCTCAGGCATCGCTCATCCCTCCAGCTTGAAATAGGCCCGCACCGGCCCCAGCACGTTAAACAGCGGCTCCTCATAGGCCAGCACGCCGCTTAACGCGGCCTCATCCACCGTGAAGACCAGCGCGCCGCTGTGCGACTCCTCTGCCGCGATGTAATCCAGGCGGCCCAGATCGCGGCCCGACGGACCCAGCGCAGCCTCGTTGAGCGCCGCGTCATAACCGTAGCGCACCCAGCCGGGCGCGATCACCGAGAACAGCTCCGGCTGCACCTGGCAACCGTACTTCGGGTCGACCGGCTGGGTGCAGGTGAGCGTCACATCGGCCAGCAGGTAGACCTGCCCCGGCGGGAGCGCGGGCAGCGTCAGGCCGGCGGGATCGATCGTCACGGCGTCCAGCGTCACATCCAGCTCGGCCAGGTACACAGTCGCGCCCGGCGGGGCCGGGTCTTCGATGGCGACGCCGCAGCCGCTCTCACACTCAGCCAGCGAGGGCGAGCAGGCGGTCAGCAGCAGCGCCGCCAGCAACAGGACTGTGTGCAGCACAACCATGATAGGGTTGGTCGTGGTTCTCATGGGGATCATCTCCTGCCCGCATCGGGGGGGCGGGGCGCAGCGGGGAGCTGCCGCCACAACGCGTTCATCATCGAGTATACCCCCGGCCCTGCAGAGATGCACCCGGCAGGTGGGGGTCTCTCAGCCCCGCGGCCCGATCGCGATCAGGGCCGGGGGCCGCAGCTCACGGGCGCGGTCGAGGGGCAGCGCCACCACGCGTGACTCCTCGTGGTAGTCGAGCGCCAGGGTGGTGAAGGGGATCACGGGGGGCCAGCCGCGCAGCGCCCGCAGCGCCCAGCGGGTGACCAGGTACAGGATGGTGAACTCGATCACACGCCAGCCTTCAGCCCCCTGATAGGGATACGCCAGCACGATCGGGCTGCCGTCGCGGGATGGGCGCGGCACGGCGCGCTCCAGGATGCGCACCCAGCGCCCCGGGCTCAGCACGTGCCCGGCCTCGCGGCGCACCGGGAGGGGATAAGCCTCCAGGCGCGCGCGCAGGTGCTCGGCGCAGGCGTGGGCGGGCATCACGGCGATCTCGGCCCGGCGGATGCCGCGCCGCCCGTGCTCATCCTCGCGGTCAGTGACGATCACCTCGGAGAGGGCCACGCGGCCATCGTCGAGCGGGAAAGCCTTGATCGAGCGCGCGCCCGCCCAGCGCGGATCGCCCCAGCCCCGGCCGCGCGGCATGGCCGCCCGCCAGATCGCCCGCAGCGTCTCCTCGCTGAAGGCATCGGTGGGGGGTAAGAAGGTATAGCCGGGGCGCGGACCGGCCAGCACATAGTCGATGACCAGGTGCTGCACGGCGTCCTGTGTGGCGGCGGGCATGGGGCATCCGATCGCTACAGGCTGAGGCGCTGGTAATACTCCTCCAGCCAGTCATTCGACCAGCCGCGCATCCGCGTGTCGACCATGATCTGCAGCACCTCGGCGCGGTCCATCTTGGCCTCGGCCTCCAGCACCTGACGGTTGCCGCGGCTGAGGGCCAGCGTGCGCACGGCGAAGAACAGCGGCCACATGCAGGCCAGCCGGATGCGGTGGTAGCGGCGCGGGATGCGCTGGATGTAGGACAGGCCGCTGCGCAGGTGGCGCTCGGCTTTGGCGGCCAGCATATCCACCACCTGCATCGACTGCTCCAGGTTGCCGGGCTTGAACAGATCGGGCGGGCGCAGACCCACCTGCGCGCAGAAACTCTCCGGCACGAAGATCCACCCGCGCTCGTAGTCCTTGCGCAGCCCGCGGATCACGTTGACGGTTTGCAGCGCCAGGCCGAACTCGCGGGCCAGTGGCAGCATTTCATCCTTGAGGGCGCGCAGCGGGCGGTAATACCAGGCGAAGATGTGGGTCAGCATATGGCCCACGCGCCCGGCCACCTCGAACATATAATCGTCCAGGTCGGCCTCGTCGCGCACCACGGGGCCGCGCGCCTGCCAGCGGGCCATGCCACGCGCCGACTCGATGGCCTCGGCCAGGATGTAGCCCTGAAGATCGGGCGGGAGGCGGCGCAGCAGCCGCATCACCTCATCGGCGTGGCGGGCGACCACCGCCTCAGGGTCGTCCGGGCTGGTATCGAGTAGCAGGTTGGTCAGCGCGCCGGGGTCGAGATCGCCGTCCATCACGGCCACCCACAGGGTGAGCAACTCCACCTTGCGCCCCGGCGGCATCTGCTCGTTGTCCTCCAAAAAGTCCGACACGCGGAACATCAGATAGGCCGTGGTGATGGCGTCGCGCAGCAGGCCGGGCAGGCGCTCGATGGACAGGGCAAACGTGCGGCTGACGAGCCGCAACATCCGGTAGTGGTCAAAGCGGGTGGGGCGTTTCAACAGCGGCGCTCCTCATGCAGCCAGCCATCGGGCGAACGGAAGTCGAGAGCTATTATCGTTTATCCCGCGCCGCGGGGCAAGGGGCCTCTGGTACCGGTGGAGGCCAGCCTGCTGATCACATCCACCGGACACCCGGTTGACCTGCTGTCTAACCCGTGTATCCTTATGGATAGAGCATCTGATCGATCGAGGGGGCGCGGCCCGCCGCGGGCCGCCCGCCTCTGCACAGGGGGATTCTGCCATGACACCTGCATCCGCTGCGCTGACCGATCCGGCCCGCATCCGCGACACCGCGTTCGCCATCACCAGCGCCTTTGAGGGCGGACGCTATGACGGCTACCAGAACTTCGACGCGGGCATCGTCAGTTACGGGTTGTTCCAGTTCACGCTTGCGTCGGGCAGCCTGGCCCGTGTGATCGATCGCTATCTGGAGCGATCAACCACCCCCACCGCGGACGGCCTGCGCGGGTATCAGGAGCGCATCCGGGGCCGCGATCCCTCCCTGCGCGATGATACCACGCTCAAGGCGCTGCTCAAGCAGGCCGCCACCGAGGACGTGATGCGCGAGGCCCAGGTCGCCGTGGCCACCGAGATGTACTGGGATGTGGCCCAGACGCGCAGCATCCAGCCCCGCGGCGTCACCACCCCGCTGGGGCAGGCGTTGTTCTTCGACCTGGCCATTCACTACGGGCCGGGGCACAGCGTCGCCTCGCGTGCTGAGGAGAAGCTCGGCGTGCCCGTCAAGAGCCGCCTTGGCGAGAACGGCATCACCGAGCAGCAACTCCTGCACGAGATGGCGCTCATCCGCCGCGCCGACCACTACGCCCAGGCCGCCTCGACCGGGCTGAACGGCCTCAAGGTGCGTGGCGATTTCTGGGTGGCCCTCGTCGAGCGCGGCGACTGGATGCTGGAGGGCGACGAGCAGGGCACGGTGACGATTTTCAGCCGCAGGGTGAAGATATGGGAGCCGCCCGCCGCCGGTGAGGGAGAGGGCGCCCACCCTGTTGAGGGCAGCACGACGGAGGCCGCACCTCCGTTCAACGAGGATCGCGTGCGCCGTGCTGCCTATGCTATCTCGGCGGCTTTCGAGGGCGCGTCAGGTTACGATCACTACGCCCTCAGCGATGAGCACATCGTCGCCTACGGCTTCCTGGCCTTCTCGCTGGCGTCGGGGCTGCTGGCCAATGTCATCAACCGCTACTTCCTCACCACGCGCAGCCTGGCCGGGGCGCGCCTGCAGACGTTCCAGGGGCGCATCCAGGCGCGTGACGCCACCCTTGCCGCTGAGCCGGGGCTGTATCCGGCGCTGATGCGCGTCTCGGATGACCCGGCGATGAAGGCCGCTCAGGAAGCCATCGCGCTCGAAAAGATGTGGGCGCCTGTGCGGGCGGCGGCGCTGGCGCGCGGCCTCAAACGCCCGCTGAGCTGGGCCATGTTGTTCGACATGCTGAGCGATCACGGCGTGTCTGGCCTGACCAACCTGCTGCAGCGCACCGAAACCGCGCTGGGCGGCCCGCCCGGCGGCGAGGGCATCACCGAGGAGCGCTTCATCCAGCAGCTTGCCAGCGAGAACCGCGTGGCGGTCTATCGCAAGAGCCAGATCACCCACCGCCCGGAGATGAAGGCCCGCGCCGACTTCTGGATCGCGCGGCTGGCCTCCGCCGACTGGGACCTGCAGGGCGAGGCCGACGGCGCGGTGAAGGTCCTGGCCCGCCGCGTGCAGGTTCGCGCGCCGTAACGCACAGGCTACCGCCACCGATCACAGCGCCCGCAGCGACTCGACCATCGCGGCTACCGCCGCGCCAAACAGCAGGTCGAGCGCGGCATCCGGGGCCTGGTACGGCCCCCCGTAGGAGCCGTCGCCCAGCAGGCGGCGCGTCTCGGCGGCGGGGGTGGTGGGCGCGATCTGCGGCGGCGTCTTCTCGCCCTCTGGCAGCGGGCCGACCACGTTGACCGGCAGCGCCTCCGACCAGTTGGCGTGGTGCTGCGGCAGCCCGGCTTCGCCCGCGGCAGCGGCCACCCGCGGGTGCTTCCACCACTCAAACAGGCTGAGCCGTGCCTCCGGGTGCGCCGTGCCCAGCTCAATCAGCAGCGGGACGAGCGTGCCCGTGTTGCCGCCGTGCCCGTTGCTGACCAGCACCCGCCGGAAGCCCTGGCCCAGCAGCCCGGCGATCACCTCACGCACCACCGCCGCGAAGGTCTCCGGGCGCAGCGAGACGGTGCCGGGGTAGGCCGTGAAGTAGGGCGAGATGCCGTAGGGCAGCGGCGGGGCGATCAGTACCGGCTCGATCTGGGCCGCCGCCTGCGCGATAGCCAGCGGGGCGCGGATATCCGACAGCAGGCTGAGATAGGCGTGCTGCTCGCACGCCCCCGTGATGAGCACCACCCGGTCGTCGTGGTCCTTCAGGTAATGCTCCACATCCATCCAGGTCATATCCTCAAACTGCATAGATGCTCCTTTGCGTGGGGATCGCGGTTTGTTTCAGCAAGCTGATCAGGCGGGGTTCACCCGGCCTGCAAAGGGATGATCGGCCACAACCGGGAGGCGGCGACGCAGCAGCTTCTCAATCTGGTTGAGAAGCGGGCGGTCCTCAGGAAGGCAGAACGAAAACGCCGTGCCGGGAGCCCCTGCGCGGGCTGTCCGCCCGATGCGGTGCACGTAGATTTCCGGGACATTGGGCAGGTCAAACTGGATGACATGTGAGATGCCCTCAACATCGATGCCGCGCGCGGCAACATCCGTGGCGATCAGCACACGAGTTTTGCCCGATTTGAAGTTCGCAAGGGCGCGCTCGCGGGCGCTCTGCGACCGGTTGCCGTGGATCGGCTCGGCGACGATGCCCGCCCGACCCAGCATCTTCACCACCCTGTCTGCTCCGTGCTTGGTCCGTGTGAAGACCAGCACCCGGGCAGCCGATGGGTCGCGCAGCAGGTGCTCAAGCAGCGGCTGCTTGTCCTTCTTGCTGCGAACCATGTAGACAGACTGCTCGATAACCTCCACGGCGGGCCGGTCAGGCGCCACCGCGATCGTGACGGGATCGACCAGTATCGTGCGGGCCAGGCTCACGATCTCCTCCGGCAGCGTCGCCGAGAACAGCAGCGTCTGCCGTTGTTTGGGGACCGCAGCGATCACCCGGCGCACATCGTGGATGAAGCCCATATCCAGCATACAGTCGGCCTCGTCGAGGACGAATGTCTCGACCGAGTCCAGCCTGACGAAGCCCTGCCCCATCAGGTCGAGCAGGCGACCGGGCGTCGCGACGAGGATATCCACGCCGCGTTTCAGGGCCGCCACCTGGGGAGCCTGGCTGACACTGCCATAGATGGTGGCATGCCTGAACCCAAGATAGCGCCCGTACGCGGCGAAGCTCTCCCCGATCTGGCTCGCAAGCTCGCGCGTGGGGGAGAGGACAAGCACGCGAATGGCCCGCTTGCGCCCGCTGGATGAGGGGCTGCTGCGGGCCAGGCGCTGCAGGATCGGCAGCGCGAAGGCGGCTGTCTTGCCGGTGCCGGTCTGTGCGGACCCGAGCACATCGCGGCCTGCGAGAATGGGGGCGATGGCCTGCATCTGGATCGGGCTCGGCTCGACATAGCCCTGTGCGCTGACCGCGCGCAGCAGGGGGTCGATCAGGCCGAGCGCTGCAAAGCCCTCCCCGGCACCGGCTTCCTCCGCCACCGGGGGAAGCTCCGCTGTGGCAGGGATCGCGCTGATGGCCGAAAGCCCCTTATCGCCGCGCACAATGCCGAATTCGATGCGGTCGCCCTCGGCCAGGCGGGCCGCCCCGTCGGCCTCGATCGCGGACTGGTGGAGGAAGACATCCTTCCCCCCGTCATCCGGCGCTACAAACCCGAAGCCTTTTCTGGCGCTGAACCATTTGACAGTCCCGGTAACACGTTCAACACTTTCTAACATCCTGTTTCCTTAATAACCTGAGTGATCTTGTGGGCAGCAACAAAAAAATCGGCGCTACGCCGATTCCTCGACCTGTGGGCCTCTGCTGCCTGCATACAACACCCATCAGTGTAACGCGAGTTGGGGGGCCGCGCCACTTTTAGAAGCTGTCATGAGCTTTTTAAAAGCTGTGTCGCGCCTGACGGACACCTCAGCCGCCCTCGGCGTTGAGACCGATCTGGCGGCGCAGCAGGGCCGAGCGCCAGGCGTGCACCTGCGCGGCTGGCTCACGCCCCTCACGCGGGTGCAGCGACGCGATATACTCGATGGCCCCGGCGGCGATGGCCTGCACGTCGCGGTCGGGATCCTCGAGCAGGGCCGTCAGCGGGGCCAGCGCGCGCGGGTCGGCGATGCTCTTGAGTGTGAACGCGCCGAGCCAGCGCACGTTCTTATTGTCACTGCCCAGCGAGCGCAGCAGGGCCGGCACGACGGCATCGGCGCCACCACCGCGCCCGCGGGCGATCTGCGTCAGCCCCCATGCGGCCGTCTGACGCTCGCCGCTGGTGTTGTCCTCGTTATACAGGCGCGCCATCAGCTTCTCGACCAGCCGGGTGCGCAGGGCCTCATCACGCACCAGCGGCGCGAGGCGCGAGATGGACCACATCACAGAGCGCACCACCGTCTGGTCAGGATCAGCCAGCTTCTCCATCAGATGCGGCAGGGTGTGCACATCGGCGATCTTGCCCAGCGCCTCGGCAGCCGTGGCGCGCACAAGCCACGCCTCATCGTCCAGCATACGCAGCAGCCCCGGGATCGCGCGGCGCTCGCGGTACCCCGCCAGCAGCTCGGCGGCCTGGATGCGCGCCCGGCGGTCCGGGCCGTCCAGGGCAATCAGGTAGGCCCGGATGCGGAAGGGGTCGGTGACCCTGCTCCACAGCCGCCTGAGCGGGGACTCTTTTACCGTATCACGGATATCCTTTTCAATATTCATTACGTCTCAGTTCCTGCCAATCCATCAGCGCTAACGTGTGCCGGTCAGGTCGCCGGGCCGATGCGCGCCAGGGCGCGGTCGGCGGCGGCGCGGATGCAGGCCGTTGACTCGTGATCGAGCGTGCGGCGCAGCGCCGGGATGCCCGCCGGGCTGCCGATCTTGCCCAGCGCCTTGACGATCACCAGCCGCAGCCCCCCGTCGCCGGAGCGCGCCGCCTCCTCAAGAGCCGCGGCCAGCGGGGCCACGCCGCCGGGATCGGCCAGCGCACCCAGCGCGTAGGCCGCCGCCCGGCGCACCTCACGGGTGGGGTCGGACAGCGCGGGGATCAGCGCGGCGACCGCCTGCGCGGTCATCGCCGGGGTCATCGGCTCGTCATACGCGCCAAACTCAGCCAGCTCGATCGCGGCGTTGGCGCGCGCCTGCTCATCAGGGGCGCTGAGGGCGGCCAGCAGCCGCTCGAAATCAGCCATTGTCACGGTCATCCACCTCCGGGACGGCGTCATCACAGGGGTCGTTCGACCGGGCGATCTGCGCCAGCGCGTCGGCGGCGGCGGATCGCACGGTGTGGTCGGGGTCCTCCAGCGCGTCAGTCAGGTGCGGCACGGCCTCCGGCGCACCGATGCGCCCCAGCGCGTCGAGGGCGGCCAGGCGCGGCAGCAGGGCGTCATCACCCAGCGCCTCGATCAGCTCCGGCACCGCGCGCCGATCGCCCAGGCGGCCCAGCGCGGCAGCGACTGCCACGCGGGTGGGGCGGCTGCCGATGACAAACGCCGCCAGCAGGTCGGGCACGGTGCGCGGATCGTCCGCCGCCTGCACCGCCTGATAGGTCCAGTGGGCGGCCTTCACCAGCCTGCCTGTGACGCACCGGTCGGCGATCAGGCCCAGGGCGCGCGCTGCCGCCCGCCGGATCAACGGGTCGTCGTCGTGCATCAGGCCCAGCAGGTGCGGGATGGCGTTGGGCCCCAGCCGGGCCAGCGAGGCCCCCGCGGCCTGCCGCGCCTCGAAGGGCGCGTCGGGGGCGCGCAACACATCAAGCACGCGCCCGACCAGGCGGGCGGCGCTGAGCTGCGGCTCATCCCCGCTGCGGGGGCGGTGATCCCCGCCCAGGGCGGGGGCGCTGCGACGGTCCATGCCCTGATCGTACCGTATCCGGGGCGCTTTGCACACGGAAACGCCGCGAGCGGCCCGCCGCACATCTGTGTGGAGACAATACGATTGTGTTATCCTTCACAATCTGCGCCGCAGAGCAGGCCATTTATGGTGTATAATAAATATAGAGGGGGATGTAACGGTATAGTGCAGATGGAGGTGAAACCATGAGGAACTACATCTTCCCGCCGCCTGAGAAGGCCAGGAAGCCGGAGCCGGAGCGCCCCGAGGAGCGGGTCCCGCGCCGTCCTGACCCCGCCAACCCGGTCGACCCCGCATGGGAGGAGATCGAGGATGACGGGCTGACCTGGGAGCAGCGGGCCGAGATCGAGGCTCGCCGCCGGTTCCGCGACAGCATCAGCGGCGCGCGCACGATCCTGAACGACTGAGTCTGCACGCCCACCTCACCTTCCACCCCATCACCACCACCCCGATCACGATACTGACTTCGACCACCATGAGCGCGTGCTATTGGCCACCGGGGCAGGCTGCACGGAGGCATATGAGAGATATGGGCCAGATCAAGACGGCGAAGACAAACCACAATAAGGCCGGGCCGGGCGTGAGACACCCGGCCCGGTCATGTATGGCTGATCGAAACCGGCAGGCTCAGCCCCGCCGATCCTCGCGTGGCGGCGCCGGGAGCAGCCGCCCGTTCCACCAGGCCACCAGGTAGGGGGCCAGCACCATCACCAGCGCGGCGGCCAGCGACCCGCCCGCCACGGCCAGCCCGTCGGCCACGGTGGTCACGCGGCCCGCCAGCAGCGCCCACAGCACATAGGCCAGTGTCAGCATGCCCCCGGCGATGCGCGTGATCGCGCTCAGCTCCGGCGCGTTGAGAGTCAGGAAGCTGTGCACATCGATGCTGAGGGTCTCGGCCTGCAGCAGCCGCACATCGCCCACCAGCTTGGCCGGGATGCGGCGGCTGGTGATCGTCCGCACGTCCCCGGAGCGGGCGTCGCGCGTCAGCAGCACCTCGATGTCCTGCTCCTCCACCCAGCGCGCGCCCAGGTAATAGAACTCCACCGTCAGCAGCAGCACGTCGGGGCGCAGCGGCTTGACGATGAACTCGAACGTGATCTGCTCCCCCTCGCGATACAGCGCCGTCTGGCGCGGCGCGGGCACCTGGAACTCGTCCTCGCGGAACTTCAGCTCGACGCGCAGGCCGGGGTAGCGTTTAGCCGACTCCTGGAAGGCCGGGTACCAGCGGTGCACAAAGGCCAGCTCGCCGGGGCTGCGCGGCATCCCCGTGACGCTCGGCACAGGCGCGGCTGCCTCACGCGTCATGTGCAGGCCCGGCACGTTGACGCGCACCACGAACGGCTGGTTGATGTAGGTGCGCCGCGTGTAATCGATGGTGTAGCTGGTGCGGATGCGTTCCTCGGTGGCGCGCGGGATGCCCCCCTCGCGCTCCGGCGGGTCGTCAACGGCAGGGGCGGGGGTGGGCGACGGTGAGGGCGGGGCAGGGGCCGGATCGCCCGCCATCAGCCGCAGCGGCCCGTTCGGCATCTTCATCTCGATCGGGCTGCCGCTGTGCTGCCACACCGCCAGCTCCAGTGTCAGCGTCTCAAAGCTGCGGCCATCCGGCATCAGCGTCATATCGACAACGATCACCTGAAGCTGGAGCGAGGCCGCCATCACACGGAACATCGCCCCCGGCTCGGCGACCACGATCTCACCGCGTGCCTCCAGCTCCTCGCTGCGCAGCAGCGGGTCGTTGTAGGCTGCATCGCTCATCAGCAGCAGTATCGGGCTGCGCAGGTCGTCGCGGTCGAACAGCCACACCTCCAGCGCCACCGCCTGCTTGAACCCCCCTCTGGTGACGCTACGTGCGATGGTGGCGCCCATCTCCCCGGCATACTCCCCGGCGGGATCCCTGAGTGTGTAGGAGACATCGAAGGCGTCATCGCCGCGCACATAGGCGGTAACCTCCTGCGCGATGGGGGCCAGCGGCGTCAGCACATTGAAGTTAAAGCGCGGCACCGAGGCAGCTACATACTGCGCGCATTCCGCCGGGGTCAGGTCGATGTTGAGCGCGCTCAGCGGCGTGGTCTTGCGGTGCAGGAGGGGCGGCTCGGCGCTTACAGGTGGCGCGGGCGGCGTGGGCCGTGATGGATTCCCGGCGGTCAGCACCCCGGCGATCGGCTCGCTCAGCGGGCGGATTGCGCCCACCCGCGCCGGTGCGCGGGTCTGGATCGCCGCCGCGCTTGCCAACGAGATAGCGGCGATCACCGCCACCAGCACCAGCCCGCTGATCAACACTAACGACATAGGCAATCTGCCTCTCTACCCTTTGACTAAGCACGCAGCATACAAGACTGCCCCCTCCTCCCCCACCACCTGGAGGTCGTGGCTGCTTCTGGCTGCCTCGCCCCTCCGGGCTACGGCCCGGGGGCGGGATAGTTCGAATTCCAGGGAACCGTCGCCAGGTCGATGTTGACGTCTACCAGCGCGGTGACCACCCAGCCCCGCTGGCCGCTTGGCGTGATCACCTCCAGCCACGAGTCATCCCCGTTGACGCCAATCACTGTCAGCTCATCGCCCTGCACCAGCACCTCCAGCACTGGCGACTCCGGGAACGGCTCCAGGCGCAGGTTCAGTTCGGGCCGCGCCACGATCGCATCGGCCACTTTCTCGGCGATGGTGATACTGGCCTCGCCCCGCATCTGGCTGGCCGTGCCCATCAGCGTCAGTGTATAACTGCCGGCGGGCACGCGGCTCAGATCGATGGCATAGCTGAAGGTGCCCTCCCCTGTGGCGGTGGGCAGTGCATCGCGGAAGACAAAGTCCTGCCCCACCAGCTCGATCAGGACGGCCTCACGCGGCGTAAAGCCCGCCGCATCCACAAACAGGATATCGCCCTCACGCGGGTCAGGCGGGGAGACAGTCAGGCTCTCAAGCTGCGGGCCGGGCGTGGGCGTCGGCTCGGCGGCCTCGGCGGCCTGCACGGTGAAGTCAAGCCGGCGCTGCACGCTCTGTTCGATCAGCCCGAAGGTCTCGCTGAAGGGCTGGATGAACAGCGTGACGCTGTGCTGGCCGGACGGCAGGCGCGAGCGGTCGACGTGCACGATGAATTCTTGCGAGGGGGTGTTTGGGCCGATCAGCGCGTTCTCCGGCTCAATCGTCACCGCGTCGGGCATATCGCTGGTCAGGAAGATGCTCCACGGCGGCGGCGGGTTGGGGTTGGCTGCACGCCAGGTGACGATCACGGTGACCCGACCTTCCTCATCCAGCGGCAGTACCTCCTCGGCGGGGAACACCTGGAACACCGGGTAGCTCCAGTTAAAGGCCAGATCGCCGCGCAGGTCGGTATCGGGCCGCAGCCCAATGCGCGTCGCCAGGTATCGGTCGACTTCGCGGTGCTGCCACGTGGCGAACAGCTCGTGGCCCAGCGTGACGACCACCATGCCGAGCTGCGAGTCGGGCGGCTCGCCCCCTGCGCGCAGCACGGTGACGTTGTTAAACGGCGTGGAGAACGCCTCCAGCTCTGCGCCGGTGAGGGCCAGCGGGCTGATCGGATTATACAGGTAGATCAGCACCGCCTCATCGGGGCCGCGCTCCAGCCAGTCGTGCAGGGCAGCCTCGTCCATCACGCCCAGCGAGGTCAGATCGGCCAGGTTCAGCACGCCGTCGGCAGTGGTGAGGTTGTGCCCCAGGGCCGTGCGCGGTGGCATCACCAGGCGGCGCACCACGCTCTCGCCAGGCAGGGGAACAGCCACAGGCAGGTGCTGCCCCGCCGGGTCCTCGGCATACACCATACGCGACTCGCCCCAGACGGCCACGCGGACGCGCACCCCGGCCAGCCGCTCCCCGCTGAGGCCGGAGCTGATCTGGAAGTCCAGCACACCTGATGGGGTGGTGACGCGTGCCATGCCGTCGGCATCGCTGACGGCGGCATCGATCTGCACCTCAGCAGAGCCGTCTCCTCCCAGCAGGCTGCAGCCCCCCATGAGAAACGCGGCGAGCAGGGCGGCAAGCAGGGGCAGGTGCCTGCGCTGCATACGAGTGTAATACGGCATCATGGGGCGTAGTATAGCGCGGCGCGGGTGCTGCGGCCAAGGGGCCATCAGCCGGGGGCGGCGGGGCCTTCTACGCGGTCGGCCAGATTGGAAAGGATCTCCTCCAGCGCGCGGGCCAGCAGCGGCCCCACCAGCCGCCGGTAGATGCTCTCCCCCACCGGGCCGCCGGGGATGTCGAAGGCCATCACGCAGGAGACCTCAGTCCCGCCGTCCTGCGGGGTGAAGGTCCAGGTATTCAGGCCGTCCACAAAGCGCCCGACCATCTCAAACACGATGCTCTGGCCGGGGGTGCGCTCGCGCACGCGCAGGGTCATGTGCAGTGTGAAACCCATCTGGCGCAGGGCCACCCTGGCGGTCTCGCCGGGGGCGGGGAAGCCGGGGCTGACCTCGGCGTGCTGCAAGCTGGGGACCCAGCCGGGCCAGCCCGCCACGTCGATCCCGGCGGCCTCCACGGCCTCCACCGGTCCATCGATCCACACACTGCCGGTCAGTTTTGCCATGCCAGCACCTCCAGAGAGCAGGGACGATCCGTGTCCTTGATGATAGTAGCACAGATCGGCGGCGGCGGTTTGGCCCCCTCTCCGGCTTTGCCGTCTCCCCCCACCGGGGGCGATCGCCGCAGCCTGCGGCTGCCACACGCTCCGCTTGCCCCTCAGGGCGAAGGGCTGCAAGACACGTACAGCGTCGACCTTGCAGAAGCCCCCTCGCCATGAGGGAGAGGGGGCGGCGGACCGAAGGGCCGGCGGGGGTGAGGGCCACCTGCGCAGCCCTGCCTGCCCCCTCAGGAGAAGCGCAGCTTGTTGCCCAGCACGAAGCCCAGCAGCCCCGTGAGCGTGATGCCGATCAGCGCCTCCAGGCTGGTGAGCAGCCCCAGATGCGGCACAAACGGCTGGATGTCGCCTGCATCGATGGTGGACATCGCGCCCAGGCTGAACAGTAGCGCGTCGGAGAAATCGCGCGAGGCGCGGCAGCCGTTGATGCCCTCGATAGCGCGGTCGACGTAGCCGCAGCCGGGCGTGGCCGTGATCAGGCCGCCCGCCCAGTACACCACCGCGAAGATCAGGATCGTGATCGCCAGCCACATCAGCGGGCGGGCCAGGCTGTTGCCATAGTTGGCGATCTTCTCCGAGAACTCCAGCCCCAGCCACTCCAGCACGTCGGGGCGGAAGCGGTAGTTAGGCCCGCCGCGCCAGCGCGGGTACAGCAAGCGGAAGGCCTTCGGCACGCTGAGCATCTTCTTCATCACCTTCTCGCGCTCGTAGGCCCAGTTGGCGGCCTGATAGTCGCCGGAGTCCTCAAAGTAGCCCTTGAGCGACGCGAAAATGTCGGCGGCCTCGGCAAAGCGACCCTGCTGCTCCTCCCAGATGGATGACTCATAGAGGCGGTTGGTCAGCCGGAGGAAGACACGGCGCAGCCCCGCCGCCTTGCTGTTCTCGCCCAGAAACTGCTCGCGCCGCAGGCTCAGCACGCCGGAGAACGAGGTCTCGTAGAGCAGCACGCCCTGCATGCTGCCGATGCTGGAGAGCGCCACATCGCGCAGGTTGGCCCAGCGCAGGTTGGCATGGTCGAGGCGCGCCCAGCGCATATCGGCGCCGCAGAGCTGGGCGCGGTTGAGATTGGCCCTGCGCAGGTCGGCCTCCGAGAGATCAGCCCCGCACAGGCTGGCCTCGTATAGATCGGCGCGGCGCAGGGTGGCCCCGTCCAGGCAGGCTTTGTCCAGCTTCGCCTTGCGCAGTGACGCCTTATCCAGGTCGGCCCCATCAAGCTGCGCCCCGGTCAGATCGGCCTGGTAGAACTGCGCACCGCCCAGGTCGGCCTCGAACAGGTCCGCGCCGGAGAGATCGCACCAGCGCAGGTCGATGCCGGGCAGCACCGCATACTGGAGCTGCGCCCCGCGCAGGTTGAGCGGGCGGCGCTTGTTGCCCTCACGCCAGGCGTTCCACAGCGCCACCTTGTCGGGCCGGTCGCTTTTGAGGAAGGCGATCTGGCCCATCTTGCTCAGGTGGCTCAGGTCGGTCGGGTAGGTGATGTGGTCGATCTGGCTCATGCTGCCCCTCGATGTGATCTGGATGTTTACCCTGATTATAGCCGCCGGAGGCGACAGCTAGCGTCACGGAACAGGCACAGCATCGAGGGGGGGCGCAGCCCATCATCACCATCTGCCCCGGATGACCGGAGCCGCCGGGGTAAGGGGCCTACTGCCCCTGCCCCAGTGAGAACCCCCGCTCCCCGTCGAACGTGTACAGGTGCTCCATCTTGATGAAATCGAATCCGGCTTCAGCCAGGCTCTCCAGCAGCGCGATCACATCCCGGTGCGTCACCGCCCTGCCCTCTTTAGCCTCAAAACGGCAGCGCCAGTGATCGCTCAGGTAGGTCCCGGTCAGCGTCTCCGGCCACACCCGCTGCCCCCGGTTGGTGATCAGGGTCAGCTCCAGCCCCTTCACGGCGCATTTCTTCAGCTTCTTGCCCAGCGCCAGCGGGTCGCGGTCTTTCTCGTCCCAGTCCAGGAATACGTCCACGCCCACCAGCTCTTTCTTCGCCGCCGGGGGCCGCGTGATGAGCCCCTGCGGCATAGCCCCCGCGCCATAGTGAACCGGCGTGAAGCGCCGCGGGGCCTGCCCCAGCCGATCCACCACCGCCCGCGCAAAGTCCATCGTGCCCACGCGCTGCCTGCTCACCCCGTTCTTGTAGATATCGCGCGTGTGGATGCCATCCTCGATCGTCAGCAGCCACGCGTTGTGGATGCGCTCGGCGGCCTGATGCTGGCCCAGATGGTTGAGCATCATCACGCCTGCCAGCAGCAGCCCGGAGGGGTTCGCCACGCCCTGCCCCGCGATGTCTGGCGCGGAGCCGTGGATCGCCTCGAACATGGCGAATTCCTCGCCGATGTTGGCCGACCCCGCCAGCCCGACCGACCCCGCGATCTGCGCCGCCACATCCGACATGATGTCGCCGTACAGGTTGGGCACCACGATCACATCGTAGAACTCCGGGCTATCGGCCACACGTGCCATGCCGATGTCGATGATCAGGTGCTCGTGCTCGATGTCGGGGTACTCGGCGGCCACCTCGTCGAACACGCGGTGGAACAGCCCGTCGGTCATCTTCAGGATGTTGTCTTTGGTGAAGCAGGAGACCTTCTTACGGCCATTGAGCCGGGCGTACTCGAAGGCGTAGCGGATCACACGCTCGCTACCGGGCCGGGTGATCAACTTGAGCGCCTGGTAGACCTCCTGCGTCTGGCGGTGCTCGATGCCGCCGTACAGGTCCTCCTCGTTCTCACGCACGATCACCATGTCCACCAGCGGATGGCGCGTGTCGATATAGGGGAAATACGACACGCACGGGCGCACGTTGGCATACAGCCCCAGCGCCTTGCGCAGCGTCACGTTGACGCTCTTGAACCCACCACCCTGCGGCGTGGTGATCGGCGCCTTGTACAGCACGCGCGTTGCCCGCAGCACATCCCATGCGCCCTCCTCAATGCCGCTGGAGCTGCCCGCCTGATAGACTTTCTCGCCCAGATGGATTGTGTTGATGTCAAGCGACGCGCCCGCCTCGCGCAGCACGAACAGCGCCGCCGCCATGATCTCCGGGCCAATGCCATCGCCGTATGCCACTGTGATCGGTGCTTTGCCGGTCATGTTCCCTTCCTGTGTTAAGCTGGACTCTGGCTGCCACAGATGCTACCGTAAACCGGGCCCCCGGTTCAAGCAGTGGCCTGCCCCGCGTCGTGCATCCCCGGCGCATCTGCGGTATAGTCACCCGCACCTGCGCATAGCCCACCGGGGTGATGCGCGCAGCCAAGGAGAGGACATGGCAAGGCGGTTTGTGATCGCAGCGGCGGCCCTGGCCGCCGCCCTGCTGCTGGCGGCCTGCGCCGGGGGCAGCGGGGGCACGTCAGCACAGCATGGCCTGACACTGGCCAGCATCCCGGAAGGAGACATCATGGAGACTGCCAGCGGGTTGAAGTACGTGATTGTGGAGGAAGGAACCGGCGCGCAGCCGCAGCCCGGTGACACCGTGCAGGTGCATTACACCGGCACGCTGGAGGACGGCACCAGGTTCGACAGCTCGGTCGATCGCGGACAGCCCTTCGAGTTCGTGCTGGGTGCGGGGCAGGTGATCAGAGGCTGGGACGAGGGCATCGCGCTGATGCGCGTGGGCAGCAAATATACGCTGATCATCCCCGGCGACCTGGCCTACGGCGAGCGCGGCTACCCCGGCGTGATCCCGCCCAACGCCACACTGATCTTTGAGGTGGAGCTGCTCGGCATCAAGTAGCGGCCCCCGGCGGCCCGGATAGATGACAAAAAGCATCGGTATTGGGGGCATGTGGCCGATGCCCGCCGGCGTATACTGCTGTATGATGGGGAGTACAGGCAGGCCGCCTGCCTGATGCTGTCTGGAGGGACAAGACGTGGCCAGCATCCCCGCTTCAGGGAGAATCCACCCTTTCCGCCTGGTGGTCGATGAGACTGCCTGCCGCCTCTGCCGCCGCTGCCTGGCCAGCGGGATGTGCCGCGGCAAGGCGTTCGTCCGCTTCGGCAGCGAGGAGCCTCCCTATATCGACATGGCGCGCTGTCATGGCTGCCTGGCGTGCGTGTCAGAATGCCCATTCGGGGCGATCCTCCGCCTCGACAGCGGCGGCTCCCCCGTCCGCCGCCCTGAGGAGGGATGAGGCCCCGCCCGGTTGCATTATTCGGCATGCGGGGTTAGCCTATCGGTGCTGACGATCACCGCCGGGCGGCGCCCCGGCGCACCTCTTACAGGACCATGCTATGCGCATCATGATCTCCGGCGGCGGCACTGGCGGCGGGGTGTACCCTGCCATCGCCATCATCAAGGCCCTGCAGGCACGCCACCCCGACGCTGCGATCACCTGGCTGGGCAGCCGCTACGGCATCGAGGCGGGCATCATCGAGCGCGAGGCGATCCCCTTTACGGCGCTGCCCGGCGGCCCGCTGGTGGGCGTGGGGGTGCGTGTCATCCCCAACGCTCTGCGCATCCTGGCCGCTGCTGTGCAGGCATGGCGCATCGCCGGGCAGTTTCGGCCCGACGCCCTGCTGATCACAGGCGGCTGGCCTACCATCGCGCCGACGTTGGCCTGCTGGTTGCGCCGCATCCCCGTCATGATCTACCTGCCTGACCTGGAGCCTGCCGGCGCGATCCGCGCCCTGGCACGGCTGGCCCGTGTGGTGGCCGTCAACGCGCCTGAGTCGGCGGCGTATTTCCGGCCCGGCCAGGCAGTCGTCACCGGCTATCCGCTGCGCCCCCCTCTGCTGGCCGCCGCAGGCTATGACCCCCAGGGGCAGCCTGCCGGCAAACGCGACGCCATGCGCGAGGTGGCCCGCCGCCATTTCCGCCTGACCCCTGATCTGCCGACCCTGCTGGCCTTCGGAGGGAGCCGGGGCGCGCGCAGCATCAACACCGCGCTGATCCACGTCCTCCCCGATCTGCTGGGTATCGCCCAGGTGATCCACGTCAGCGGCACGCTGGACGCGGAGCCGGTGCGGGCCGCCGCCGGCAGCCTCCCCGCCGATCGGCGCAACCGCTATCATCTGTTTGACTATCTCCACACCGAGGACATGGCGCTCGCGCTCGCCGCCGCCGATCTGGTGGTGGCTCGCGCCGGGGCGGGCACCCTGGGTGAGTTTCCTATCTTTGAACTGCCTGCTATACTGATACCATATCCGCACGCATGGCGTTACCAGAAGACCAACGCCGACTATCTGGCGTCACGCGGGGCGGCTGTTCGCCTGGACGACGACCGCTTGATGGACGAGCTTGGGCCATTGGCCCACCGGCTGCTGACTGACCGCGAGGAGCGCGAGCGCATGGCCCAGGCTGCCGCCGCCCTGAAAAGGCCGGAGGCGGCGGCCCGCGCCGCAGACCTCCTTGCCGGGCTGGCCCGCCAGCCGGGGCACAGGCCAATACCCTGATACGCGCACACCGGGGACAAAGCAGACGTGATCGAGCTATCCGCCGTATTCTGGTTCATGACAATCCTGTTCGGCATCATCGGCCTGATGCGCGGCTGGGTGCGCGAGATCCAGGCGACTGCTGCCGCTGTGCTGGCGATGTTCATCATCGAGCAGATCAGCCCGTTCGTGTGGAGCGTCCTCGTGGAGCGCACCCCTGCCGAGCTGCTGGACACCGATCCGCTGGGCACACTGCGGCGGCTGGTGATGCTGAAGGCCGCTATCCTGCTGATCGTGGTGTTCTTTGGCTACCAGGGGCCGGTGCTGGTGCAGCTTGCCAGCCGGGGGCGCACCTCGGCCAACAAGGCACGCGACACGATCCAGGAGGGGTTCCTGGGGCTGCTGGTGGGGCTGCTGAACGGCTTCCTGATTGTTGGTGCACTGTGGTGGTATGTGCACGTAGCGCAGTACCCCTTCCCCTGGCTGATCAGCCCGCTCAACTTCCCCGACTCGGCCAGTGCTAACTTCGTCACCTATCTGCCGCTGGCGTGGCTCTCCAGCCCCTGGCTGGAGGTGCTGGTGGTGGTGTTCTTCCTGGTGGTGCTGATCGCGGTGATCTGACCTCACAATGCGGCATCGACGCGGGGCAGCAGGTTGGCTGCCCCGTTTTTGTTGGCCTGCCGTTTTCTTATTCCGCGGCCAGGCTGCGCAGCGCCTCCAGGCTCACGTTGAGCGCCCGTGCAAAGCCCACCACAAACCGGCAGTCGCGAATCGCCAGCGCATACAGGTTGAAATCGGCCAGCGCGAACAACGGCGCGGCGGTGGGGAACTTCGCCGTGTACAGGGCGCGGCCCGCCGCGTAGGCCTCACTGTCCTTTGCCAGCGGCGACACAGCCCCCAGGATGGTCACCCGCGGGGTTTGCAGAGGGTCCAGTGCCGGGGAGTCGGGGCGGTGGATGACGGCGCTGAAGGGCGCGTCATCGCCCAGGCCGCGGGTGTGGCGGGCCAGGTTTGAGGCGTGGATCAGCAGCGCCGAGAGGTCCGGCTCGGCGGCGAAAGGCAGCAGGGCGGCATAGGGTGCGCCATCCACCAGCACGGCCAGCGAGAGCACGCGCTGATCGACCAGGAGCGCCTTGAGCAGGGCACGCTCTTCGGGCTGCATGTGGGTATCCTTTCCTTAGCAGGTTGATCGCGTCCCTCCAGCATAGCAGATTCCCCGCTCAGGGAAAATCCGCCTCTCGCCCCCTCCCCCGGAGACCTCACCCCCGGGCCTCGCCGCGCCCGGCGCCGGGCCGCAGGTCCGGTGAACCGCTGGTTCAATGGGGCGAGGTATCCCGCAGCCCCTCGCCCCTGCGTGGGACCTCAGGGTGTGAGGGCCAGCCCTCCCCGCGAAAATCGGATATCATAGGGATACCGGCCGTTGGTCGGCCTGTTTGAACTGTCGCTGTGGGGAGTCAGCCCATGTCCGATCGTCCCCGTTCACCGCGCAGCGGCGATGAGCCTGCTCTGGGTGGTGGCCTGCGCCAGGTCCCCCTGGAATCCTCACACCAGGAGCCAGGCCTGGGCCTGCTCGAGCTGCTGCGCCACCTGCTTGGCGTCTACGAGACGCTCGACGCCGACGGCCGCAAGCGGGCGCTGCACATCCTGCGCACCATGACCGACCCGCGCGCGCTGCCCATCATCCTTGACGTGCTGGGGAGCGCCCGCGGCGATCTGCGCGAGGCGGCGCTGACCACGCTCAGCAACATGCAGAACCGCCGCGCGATCCCCTATCTGCTGGCCGCCGCACAGAACGAAGACCGGGCGGCGCTGCCCTATCTGACGTCCGCGCTGGGCTATGTGGGCGACCCGGTGGTGCTGCCCGCGCTGCTCGATCTGCTCGACCGGGGGGCCAACCGCACGCAGATCTGCCTGTTCCTGATCGCCATGCCCGACATCCGCGCCATCCCGGCCATGCTGAACCTGGCCCGCGATCCCTACTGGGGGGCGCGCAGCGACGCCGCGCGTGTGCTGGGCAGCATCGCCGCAGCCTGCCCCGTTGGCGCCGCGCCGCACCGCCAACGGATCATCGAGACGCTGCTGGCGCTCACCGCCGATGACAACCATCAGGTGTGCGCCAGCGCCGCCGAGGCGCTGGTCACCGTCGCCGACCCTGTCACCGGTGCGCGGCTGCTGGCCCTGCTGGCCCACCCCTATGATGTTGTGATCCGCTTCGCGCTGCAGGCGCTGGCCCGCATCGGGGAGCCGCGCAGCGTGCCGTTTCTGTTCAACCTGCTGATCGCCCACAGCATCGGGCCGGGGTCTGCCGGGCAGCTCCCCTTCGCGCGACTCGACGATCCGGCGCTGCTGCCCACCCTGGGCGAGGTGTGGGTGATGGGCCGGATCACGCCGCACATGGCTGCCGGGGCGCTGGCTGACATGGCGATCCGGCACGATGCGCTGGCCCCCCGCATTGTTGAGGGCTTCACCGCCATCCTGGGGCATGGGGAGTGGGGGCTGGAGGAGCCGGTGTGGTCTGCACTTGACCTGATCAGGCGCGCCGACGCCGCGCTGCTGGCCACCCCCCGCACCCTGCGTGCCCTGCTCGCCGCCGCCGACCGCTGGCCGCTGCACTCGCCGATCAATGTGCTGTACACGCTGGGGGCCGCCGCCGCCCACCTTGAGGATGACGATCTGCGCCGCGAGATCCTGGGGGTTCTGCTGGGCCTGATCGCCGCACGCGGTGCATCGGATTACGCCGTGTGGGACGCGGTGCGGGCGCTTGGCATCGCTTATCCGACCAGCGGCCTGCCGGACGATCTGCAAGCGCAGGTGCGCGGGGCCCTGGCCGATCTGCTGGTCAAGGCCGAGGAGGGGAACCTGACACTCCTGCATGCCGAGGCCGCCCATACACTGGCCCGCATCGCCGCCCATGAGGGCGATCCGCTGCTGGCGCGCGCCATGCTGCCGCACCTGCTGGCGGGGCTGCATCAGGAAGTCTTCGGGCCGCGGCGCTGCGCCTGGGAGGGGCTGGCCTGCCTGGGAGAGATCGCCGTCCCCCCGTTGATCGAGGCGCTGGGCGAGGCACAGGCCGTCCGCGAGGACGTGCTGATCGCCGCGGTGCGCGCCCTGCATGACATGATCGCGTGGCACGGGGACGAGGGCAGCGAGGCGCTGCGGGCGGCCATGCGCGCGGCCGTGCCGCGGCTGGCCGAGCTGCTGGCGACCGGCGGGCTGGAGCTGCGCGGCAGGGCTGCCCGCCTGCTGGGGGAGCTGGGGGACTCGCGTGCTGTCGAGCCGCTGATCGCGGCGCTGGCCCACCCACCGCTGCAAACACGCCGGGCGGTGATCGCCGGGCTGGAGCGGCTGGCCGTCACCCTGACCGATGACGCAGGGCGGGGGCAGATCGCGGCGGGGCTGGCCGGTGTCCTGGGGGACGATCGCTTTGGCACCACCGGGCGGCGCGATCCGCGCATCTCAGAGCTGGCCGCCGCCGCCCTGGAGCGCATTGGCACGCCGGAGTCGCTGGCCGCCGTCGCTGCCTGGCGCACCGAGATCGCGCAGGTCCTCGGAGGGCGTTCCGCAAATCATCACAGCCTCTGACTCGCCCCAGACCTTGACTCAAACGGCAGCGTGACGACGAAGCGCGCCCCCCCTTCAGGGGCGTTCTCGGCGCGCACCTGGCCCCCATGGGCCTCCACCGCGGCAGCCACCATCACCAGCCCCAGCCCGCTGCCCTCGACCTTTCCCTCCGCCTGCCTGCCGCGGAAGTACTTCTCAAACAGGTGTGGCAGGTCCTCCGGCGGGATGCCTGGCCCGTTATCCTGAACTACGATCTCCACCCCGTCGGCGCTGTAGGTCAGCTTCGCCTCTACGCCGGCCCCCTCCGGCGAGTACTTGATCGCGTTGTCGATCAGGTTGAGCATCACACGGTAGATACGGCTGCGGTCACAGCGCAACGGTCTGCTCTGGCCATGCATCGAGAGGTTTACCCGGATGGATTTGCGGGCTGCCTCCCCCTCCAGATCACGAATCGCCTCGATCACCACCTCGGCCAGGTTACACGATTCGGGCGGGGTGATGGCGTTCTCGCTGAGCAGCGCAATATCGAGCAGTTGATTGACCAGCGTCACCATGCTGCCGGTGGCTGCGACAATCGTGTCCAGGTAATGCTGGCTTTTCTCAGAGAGCTGGTCACAGCGGGCGATCAGGTGCGCATAGGTGCGGATCGATGTCAGCGGGCCACGCAGATCATGCGTCAGAGCCTGCACAAACTCCAGCCGGGCATGCTCCAGACGCTTCAGATAGGTGATATTATGCATCAGCACGATCGTGCCCACCCCCGGCTTGTTGGCCACCGACAGCAGGTAGCTTTCCTCCCCCAGCTCGATCTCGGTGGTGCTGCCCACATACCTGCTGACAGCCTCGAAGAGTGGCACCATATGGCTCTCGAATAGCCTCTGCGCTGCCTGGTTAGAGACTACCAGATCGCCGTTCTCGCCCAGGATCAGCAGCGGCTGATCCAGCATGCTGACCGTCGCCTCAACAACGGCCTGCTCGCGCTGCACCTGCTGGAACAGGATGGCGTTCTGAAAAGCAGCGGTCACCGGGTGGGCAATCGCTTCCAGCCGGGCCATCTCGTCGTCGGTGAACGCGCCATGCCGGCGGCGCGCCAGCAGCAGTGCTCCGATGGTCCTGTCCTTAGAGACCAGCGGCAGGCAGGCCAGCGCGCGCACATCGACTCTGATAGTGCTTTCTTTGCCCGCCTCACCCATCAACTCGGTCAGGTCGCGCCGGGCCGGGCGGCATGTTCGCGCTACCTCTCTGATCAGCTCCCGTACTTCCATATGGCAAGCAAGCGGCTCGCTGGCCGGGACCCTGAACGGCTGGAATTCCCCGTCCTTCTGATCCGCCAGCCACACCATCACCTGCTCCACATCCCACAGGCGGCGGATGCTGCCCAGGCAGATATCGTGCAGCGCGCTCAGGTCCAGCGTCGAGGCCAGCGCGCGAGACATCTCGTTCAGCGCTGTCAGCTCCTCGACGCGGCGCGCCAATGCCCGGTCGGTGGACTGGAACACGCGCGCGTTCTGCACTGCAATCGCTGTGAAATCGGCCACCGTGGCAAGTATTTGCTCGTCCCGTTCAGAAAAGCGCTGGCTGCCGATGCGCTGCATGGCCCCCAGCACGCCAAAGGTGACGCCCCCCAGCGTAATCGGCACCAGCAGCAGCGAGTCAACCAGGTAACCTGTTTTCAGCTTAACCGGCTCTTCCTCGCGGTTTCGCAGCACGGGCCGCCCGCTCTCGATCACCTCAACTATCAGCGTATCCCCCCCGATGGCGGCCATCGTATCCAGTTCGTAGGGCTGCATCCCGCGCTGCCCCTCCAGGCGCACCGCGCTGGTCTCCTGGTCGATCAGCCAGACCGCGGTCACGTCCGCGCCGGTGAGCGACATCGACATGGCTGCCACCTGGGCCAGCACCTCATCGATGTCTAGCTGGGCGGTGATCGCCCTGGCGGTCACCGCCAGCGCATCGGCCAGGTCAGCCTTGCGGGTCAGCAGGCTGCTGTCGATCTCAGGCCGGCTGATGATGTGCACCTTAAATGACAGCGCACCAAAGCCCAGTACATCGCCGTTCATCAGGCTGTAAGGCACGTTCTGCCCGATCGACTGGCCGTTGCGCCACGTGCCGTTGGTGCTGCCCAGGTCCACCACGTACAGGCGGGTGTTGGTCGCTCGCAGCACTGCATGCCGCCGCGAGACGCCGCGCACGGCTGCGCCATAAGGCGAGAGGTCGCAGAAATCGGGGGCGGCACCATCGCGGCCAAAGACGACCTCACCATAGAGGTCAAGCCCCAGTGGAGGCGATGCCGAACCCTGCACCTCCAGCAGAAGGCGCCAATGCGGGCGGGCAGCTCGCTCCTCCGGGGTGAGGCCGCGCGGCACCATCGTGAACCGGGCGTCATCCAGCTCGGCCGGGAGCTGTGACCTGGCGATGCGCAGGGTTAACTTCCGTGGGTCAAGTGGATCCATTAGCGGCATTCACATCTTTCATCAGCAAATGCGACCTCAGATGGGCAGTTAGCGCGCATTATATAACGGATTGCGTCCATCTATGTAATCGATCACACGGCCATGAGTGCCTTTCTTAGCATTACAACGCATAACAAACAACGCTAAACTGGCCCCCTCTCGCCGCTCGTTGCGATAGGATCAGCACTCTGCCATCGTGCACGAGAGGGGTGATTTTCGGGGGAAGCCATGCAGTGCTCAGTCATGGATGGCAGGCCTCTCCAGTCCCTGCGCCTCTGCAGGCAACTCGTCGCAGGGCGGGGAGCCGCTGCGCGGCAGTACATACAGCCCGCTCCCGTCGGCACGCAGGCAGCAGGCATGCCAGGTGTCAGTGCCGCCATCCCACAGGCTCAGCTCCAGCCAGGCTCCGTTCTCTGTCCAGCGCAGCCCCTGCGCACCAACCGCGAAATCCGGCAAGCCCGCCGTGTCCAGCCGTTCGAAGCGCGCGCCATCGGCGGAGACACGGTAGACGCGGGGACGGATAGCCGCGCCCTCAGCGCCGCCTCCGGCGTCTGCGCCGCCCATCACCAGCGTGGTGAAGGCCAGCCATGTGCTGTCAGGCGAGGGGATCAGCGCGGAGGTGATGCGCTCGGTGGGGCCGCTGCCGGTCAGCGAGCGCACCGCGCCGCTGTGCTGATCGCAGACGAGCAACTCGCGTGTGTCCACGTTGATGCTGCCATAACAGCCCGTGCCCAGGTGATATTCGCGCAGGATGAACAGCACGCCTGCCCCCCGGGCGGCTGCCGTCTCGCGGACTCGCTCGCTCCGGCACAGGTCAGCGTCATACACCTCGGCCTCGCGCAGCTCACACGGGTAGGCGGGGGTAAAGGCGGGCAGCAGCGTGAAATCCGGCGGCAAGGCCGCAGTGGAGGGCGGGGTCACGGCTGGTGCAGGCGAGGCCGGGTGGCATGCAGTAAGCACCACCGCCAGCCATAAAGCCGCCAGCGCCGCTGCCCGCAATGGCCTTTGGCAGAGGCGATCGCGGGATTCCCCCACACAAAGTGTCAGGGTTTCCCTACAGACAGGCGGCCTGATCTGTGACATGATCAGGGAAATCTTCGAAAGGAAGCCACCGCCTGGAGGTGGGAGAGTGTCTGCCATGATCTTGATTGTCGATGATCACGATGCAGTCCGCCAATCGTTGACAGCCTGGCTCCAAAACGCTCTGCCCGACTGCACCGTGAGGGCTACTGCCAGCGGGCAGGAGGCTGTTGAGCTATCCCGGCAAACCGTTTTCGACGTGGTGCTGATGGACCTCGGCTTGCCGGATATCAGCGGCATCGAGGCCACCCGGCACATCAAGCAGATCAGCCCGCAGACCAGGGTTGTGATGCTGACCATTTATGAGGATCGGGTCTACCGGGAGGACGCGGCAGCAGCAGGCGCCAGCGCATTCATTCCCAAGCGGCTGGCCTCCAGCACGCTGTTGCCGGAGATCAAGGCCCTGCTGGGTCACGGCCCCGGCGGCGATCAAACGCTCTGAGGGGTTTAAGAACGCCGCGCCGTATGAGCCGCGCGCGAATGCAGTAAGTGTTAAACGGATCACTGCGATGATCCGGGGTGAGTCAAGTGAGTGAGCCGATCAAGGTCCTGATCATCAATGATGACCCCGCAGGGGTTCGCCGCCTGCGCCAGATGCTGGCCGCCGCCGGTGAGGGCTGCTTTGTGGTGCGGGCGGGCAACCGCTATCCGGCGGGAGTCGGCCAGGGTGACGACGATGGCCCGGACGTGGTGCTGTTCGGTCTCTCGGCGGCAGGTCGTGAGGCCGAGGAGATGCTCGCTCAGATCACCGCAGCGCTGCCCCGCGCCGGGGTTGTCGTGCTGACCGCCCCCGGCGACGAGGGGCGCGGTGAGGCAGCGCTGGCCGCCGGCGCCGCCGTCCATTTGCGGGAGGCCGATCTCAACCCGTTGCTGCTGGAGAACGCTCTGCGTCATGCAGCGCGGATGGGCCGCGTGACCCACGAGCTGCGCATATTTCGCCGGGCGGTGGAGCAAAGCCCCGCTACCATCATGGTAACCGATACTGACGGCAACATCGTCTACGTCAACCCGCGCTTTATCGAATTAACCGGCTATGCCGCCGAGGAGGTGCTGGGCCAGAACCCGCGCATCCTCAAGACCGGCTATACCTCTCAGGAGGAATACCGCCACCTGTGGCAGACCATCACCTCCGGGCGGGTGTGGCGCGGTGTCTTCCTGAACCGCAAGAAGAACGGCGACCTGTACTGGGAATCCGCCGCCATCGGCCCCGTGACCGACGACGCGGGCCGCATTGTCAACTTCGTGGGGGTCAAAGAGGACATCACAGAGGCGCGCGCGCTCATGCAGCGCCTGGAGGAATCGGAGCGCCGCTACCGCGAGATGTTTGACGGATTGCCAGTAGGCCTCTACCACAGCACCCCTGACGGGCGCATCATTGATGCAAACCCCGCGCTGGTCAGCCTGCTGCGTTATCCGGATAAGGAGGCCCTGCTCGCCGTCAATGCCGCTGACCTGTACATGGACCCTGCCGACCGCCGCCATTTGCTGGAGGTGGTGGAGCGCGACGGCACCGCCGCGGCGGAGGTGCAGCTCCGGTGCTTTGATAGTTCCCCGATCTGGGTGGCCGACCACATGCGGGCTGTGCGCGGCCCGGATGGCTCGCTCAACTATCAGGGCGCGCTGACCAACCTGACGCAGCGCAAACAGGCCGAACAGGCGCTGGAGCGCATCAACCGCGCATATCTGATGCTGAGCCATTGCAATCATGTGCTGGCGCATGCCGCTGACGAGGCCTCGCTGCTGCGTGACATATGCCGTGTGCTGGTTGAGAGCGGCGGCTACCGGCTGGCCTGGATCGGCTTCGCCGGTAACCCCGACGCCCGGTGCATCCATGTGGTGGCCGCCGAAGGGCACGATCAGGGGTTCCTGCAGATTCACCCCCTCACACTCAGAGGACGCCCGGCCAATCTGCCGCCCGCGGCGCGAGCCATCCGCACCGGCCGGGCGGTGGTCGTGCGGCATGTGGACGAAGACCCGGCGCTCGAGCCACTGCGGGGCGAAATGCTCGCGCGCGGGTATGTCTCGGTGGCGGCGCTGCCCCTGCGCCAGGACGGAAACACCTTTGGAGTGCTGGTGGTGTATGCCGCTGAGGCTGACACCTTCGGGGAGCGCGAGGTCAGCCTGTTGAGTGACCTGGCCGGCGACCTGGCCTTCGGGATCCAGGCGATCCGCACGCGGGCGCAGCACGAACAGGCCGAACGGGCGCTGCGCGAGTCTGAGGCCCGCTTCCGCACGCTGGTCAGCTCGATGGATGACATTATCTTCACACTGGATACCGCGCAGCGACACGTCGGGGTGTTTGGCCACTGGCTGGAGCGCGCCGGGCTGACGCCGGAGACATTCCTCGGGCGCACGGCCCGCGAGATTCTCGGCGAGGAGGCGGCCCTGGTTCACGAGGAGAACAACGCACGTGCGCTGGCGGGAGAGAGCGTGGTGTACGAGTGGAGTGTCGGGCCTGCTGAGGATCGCACGTATTATCAAACGTCGCTCTCGCCCCTGCGGGACGAGGACGGCACTGTGCGGGGCCTGGTGGGGGTGGGTCGCGACATCACCGTCATCAAACGCATGGAAGCCGAGGAGCGAGAGCAGCGCCGCTTCGCCCAGGCGCTGGTCGATACTGCTGCGGTGCTGAACGCCTCGCTCAACCTGGATGAAGTGCTCGACCGGCTGCTGGAGGTGCTGGAGCAGATAGTGTACTATGACGCTGCCAGCATCATGCTGATCGAGGGGGGGACGGCCCACGCTGTGCGAGTCCATGGCCGTTTGAACGGCGCTTTAGCAGAGTGGCTGGCAAGCCAGTCACACGATATTCACACCCATGCACGGTTAAGCGCAATGATCAGGTCCGGTGAGCCACTGATCATTGCCGATATACGCGAGGAGCTGAAAGGGCAGGAGGGCGTGCCCGCCCAGGCCTACAATCTGCCAGCCTATCTGGGCATGCCAATCATGCTGCGTGGCCAGGCGCTCGGCTTGCTCAATCTATACCGGGCCGAGCCAGGCAGTTTTACCCCTATCGACGCCGCGCGGGTGCTCGGCATTATCAACGTGTATCGAGCCGAGCCGGACAGTTTTACAACCAACGACGCCGCGCGGGTGCTCGCCTTTACCTATCAGGCAGCGGGTGCCATCTGGAACGCGCGGCTGTACCACGAACTGGAGGCCTACAACAGCTTCCTGGAACAGGCCGTCGAGGAGCGCACCGCCGATCTGCGCGCTGCCAAGGAGCGCGTCGAGGCGATCCTCAATCACAGCCCGGATGCCATCCTGCTGCTGGATGCGGACGCTCGCGTTCAGGCGGCCAATCCAGCCTTTGAGGCGCTGACCGGCTACCAGGTCGAGCAGGCCATCGGCATGTTACTGCTCGATCTGTGCCAGCCTATCCAGCCGGCGCCGCTGCGCGAGGCGCTTGAACAGGTGATCGCCGGGGGTGGCCCCCGCCGCCTGGAGATACAGATACGCGGCAGCCACGATAAGCTGTTCGATGTGGACATCGCGCTGTCGCCTCTGCTGGAGGAGGGACGGCCGAACGGGGTGGTATGCACGCTGCGCGATGTGACTAAACTCAAGGATGTGGAGCGCATGAAAGACGCCTTCGTCTCCAATGTGTCACACGAGCTGCGCACGCCGATCACCGGGTTGAAGCTGAACTACAGGCTGATAGACATGGACCCGGAGAACAGCGCCACCTACCTCGAGCGACTGGGCCGTGAGATCGACCGGTTGAACGACCTGATCGAGGGCCTGCTGCGGCTCTCGCGGCTCGATCAGGGGCGTGTGACGTTTAAGCTGGAGTCCGTTGATCTGGCCGAGCTGGCCGCCCGCTATGTCGCCGATCGCGAGCCGCTCGCCGCCAGCCAGTCGCTGGCCCTGACGTTCGAGGCCGGCCCCGACATCCCCCCTGTGCGGGCCGACCACGGCCTGCTGGAGCAGGCGCTCAGCGTGCTGCTAACCAACGCCATCAACTACACACCGCCCGGTGGCCGCATCGTGGTGCGCACCCTGGCGCGTATGCAGATGGGGCAGCGCTGGGCCGGCCTCAGCGTGCTGGACAACGGCCCCGGCATCCACTCTGACGAACAGTCGCACCTGTTTGAGCGGTTCTTCCGCGGCAGGGTGGGGCGCGAGTCGGGCAAGCCGGGCACCGGGCTGGGGCTGTCGATCGCCGCCGAGATCGTCAGGCGGCACAGTGGCTATATCGAGATTGGGCCGGGCCTTGAGGGGCGCGGGGCAGGTTTCACTGTGTGGCTGCCCGGCGCGGGTGAAGACGATTCATCGGCTGCAGGTTAAGGCCAGCCGGGATCAAAGCAGGCAAAGAGACAGGAGTGCAGATGAGAAATGGCCGTTGAAGTGAAACCCGTGGTTCTGGTTGTGGATGACGACCCGATCCTGCTGAGCAGCGTGGCCGACATCCTGCGGGTGGGCGGCTATGACATGCTCACTGCCGCGAACGGGCTGGAGGCGCTGACAGTGATGCACCGCCAGACGCCCGACCTGATACTGGCAGATGTGATGATGCCGGAGATGGACGGCTTCGCCTTCTATCAGGCCGTGCGCGACAACCCGGAGTGGGCACCCATCCCCTTCATCTTCCTGAGCGCGCTGGGCGAGCAGAGCGACGTGCGGCGCGGCTACACGCTGGGCGCCGATCACTATCTGGTCAAACCATTTGAGCCGGAGGACCTGCTGATCGCGGTGGAATCGCGGCTCAGGCGCACAGCGGAGGTTCGCAGCGCGGTGCAGCAGGAGGTGGACCGCGTGAAGCACCGACTTGTGAACGTGTTCAGCCACGAGCTGCGTACGCCGCTTACGTTTATCTATGGCTACCTCAGCCTGCTCCAGGAATCACCGCACATGCTTGGCGACGAGGCAGTGGATGAGATACTGGCCGGGATGCGGCGCGGCACCGATCGGCTGGTGGCGCTGGTGGAAGACCTGCTGCTGATCACCTATCTGGACAGCGGGATGCTGTCGCTGGAAATGGACCGCCACTGCCGCCATGTCAACCTCAGTATCGAGATACAGGAGGCCGTGCGCCGCCATAGCCTTGAGGCCGAGGAGAAGGGCATCACTATCTCGATGATCGTGCCCCATGACCTGGCCGTGCTGGGCATCCCCAATTACCTGCAGGACATCTTCCACCGCCTGATCGACAACGCCATCAAATTCAGCCCGACGAACGGGCGCGTATGGGTGCGCGCCAGGCAGCAGGATGGGATGATCGCTGTGGAGGTACGTGACCAGGGTGTCGGCATCCCGCTGGAGCAGCAGCGCTATCTGTTCGATCGCCTCACCCAGATCGACCGTGAGCGGCAGGAGCAGCGCGGCGTGGGGCTGGGGCTGGCCATCGCCGACCGGCTGACCCGGCTGCATGGCGGCACGATCGAGGTGGAGAGCGCGCCGGGTCAGGGCAGCACCTTCACGGTGATGCTGCCGTTGGCCAACGCTGAGTAGAATGAGCGGGGCGACAGAAGGAGGTAAGCGCATGTTCGATCAGACCACGATCCTGGTGGTGGACGACGAGGAGGTGATCCGGGACAGCGTGGCCGACGTGCTGCGTCTGTCGGGCTACCGCGTGGCGACGGCATGCAACGGCCTGGAGGCGCTCGATATCCTGCATGATCTGACGCCCGATCTGATCGTGGCGGATATCATGATGCCCCGCATGAACGGCTACCAGCTCTATCACCGCCTGCGCCGCGACCCTGTGTGGGTGCGCATCCCCGTCATCTTCCTGACCGCTAAAGGGGAGCGCGAGGACGTGCGCTACGGGCGCGAACTGGGGGCCGACGACTACCTGATGAAGCCGGTGGAGCCGGAAGACCTGCTCGCCGCCATCGAGGGGCGACTGGAGCGCTACCGCCAGCTTGCCATTCCCTCACCACCCGCGGCGCGGCGGCCCGGCGGGCAGTTCCGGCTGGGCACGCTCATCGTCGACCTGTCCGGGCACCGCCTCCTGGCAGCCGGCGGTGAGATGGCCCTCTCGGCCACCGAGATCGGCATCCTCGAGCGGCTGATCCTGGCCGACGGCGGCGTGGTGGACTACGACACCCTGCTGGGCTATGACGAGCAGGCGGTGCTTGACGAGCGCGACGCGGCATCTTTGCTGCGCTATCACATGCGCAATATCCGCCAGAAGATGCGCGAGATCGGCGAAGAAGGCGATCTGATCCTCAATGTGCGCGGCGCGGGCTACCGCCTGGCCACCCGCCCCGACCGGCTGTAGCCCTCGCCGGGGGCCGGGCGCCCTCCGGTTTATGCCGCGCTCTGCCACCCCTGCCCGGGCAGCACAATCCGATCAATATGAGTCAACCCGCCGGATCACACAGATCCGGCTTTGACTTTGCTGCGTATATACCTCATGAGGAACCGCGCCGGTGCGGAGCCTCTCCAATCTCTACACTCTTAAAGTAGGAGGGAATTTCCTGTGAAGAAAAATTTGACCTTTGCTATCCTTTTGGTCGCCATCCTGCTGCTGGCCGGCGTGGGGACGGCTGCCGCCGGGCCGAAAACCGTCTTCCGCGCACAGCTGGGCGGTGACGCCCTGGGCAGCGATGCTCATGGCAATGCCGTTTTCGTCTTCGCCGCAGATGGCAGCCAGATGAGCTATAAGCTGGTGGTCAACGGGCTGGATAACACCACCATGGCGCACATCCACGTGGCGGCTGTTGCTGGTGGTGATGGCCCGCCTGTGCTGTGGCTGTACCCCGATGCGCCGCCCCCCGCTCTGATCCCCGGCACGTTCAACGGCCTGCTGGGCAGCCGCACCGTGACCCCGGCGGACCTGACCGGCGCAGCGGGCGTGACCTCCTTTGAGGACCTGTTCACCGCCATCGCCGAGGGCCGCGCTTATGTCAACGTGCATACCACTGCCTTCCCGGCTGGCGAGATCCGCGGCACCATCCGCTGATCGCCTTCCCCTCTGAACCCCGGCAGGCTGCCTGCTTCGGCGGCGGCCCGCGCTTTGATCCCTCGCAGACGTCATAAAGGGGGGCTTTTCCGCCCCCCGGCTTTTCCGCCCCCCGGCTTTTCCGCCCCCCTTGCCTCTGTGAGCTTCCACACAGCTTCCACATCAGGTGTTCGCTGCTTCCACTGATCGCATGCCGGATCGGCTTATAGTGAGAGTACACGGTTTACCTGCACCCGGGAGGTGGACATGAGCACACAGATTAGCACAGATGAACGACGAGCAAGCCATCTGATCGATCTGGGGCAGGTGACGAGCCTCTCGGCCAGTCCCGATCGCGCTGACCCTGATCTGCTGTGGCTGTCGTTCCGCACACCACAGGCTGGCAGGATGCAGTTCCGCATCACGCGCTACGTGGCACGGGTGATGTGCTTTAACCTCACCACGACTCTATTCCCCCACACCATCGGCACGCTCACCGCGCGCATGGCGACAGCGGCGATCCGCCCGGCCAGGTCGCTCTCAACGGTGCGAGCTGTCAGAATGTACGTCAATGAGCAGGCCCGCCTGATCGGCATGACAGGCATCAACGCCGTCACCGGAGTCCACCTGACCTTCAGCTTCGAGGATGCCGAGGAGCTGTGGACCACCCTGGTGCATGCAGTCGGCTTTTGCGATTGATCACCTGCATCGAGGAGGCGATAGCCTATGGCACAGCAATCTGTGGGGCCTGATCTGCCGGGCACAGGGATGCTCGGTATGCTGATCGACAATGACGTGATCCTGGGGTCGCGGGTGGGAGGCGGCCCTGTCCCCCTTCATCCGCCCCACTTCACCGTGATCCCGCAGCAGCGCCGCCTGTGGCAGCCCGGCCTGTGCTGGCAAATCATCCTCAAGACCGTGGAGGGCAGGCGTGTTGAACTCCCGCTGGAGCTGCGTGGTGACGCCGTCGTCGGGCTCGACACACCCGGCAGCCCGGTTGATGTGGACCTCAGCGCGCTGGACGGGCGCGCCTTCGGTGTGAGCCGCCGCCACGTGCTGCTGAGACCCAGCTTCCGCAGGCTGTACGCCATTGACCTGGGCAGTACCAACGGCACGTTCGTCAACGGCTTCCGGGTGAGCGCCAGTCAGGCCTGCGGCCTCAGCAGCGGCGATCTGCTGATCCTGGGGCATCTCTACCTGGGGGTCGAGATCGTCTCGCAGCCTGCCTGAGTGGGACAGCCACCCAGAGGCCCGGCGCTGGCCGGGCCTTTTTGATCTCGCCGTTCTTGCCTGTTTTCTGCCAGATGCCCTCCACCGCCACACCATACACCCTCCACGAGCCGCTGGCCCGGCTGCCCTACACTGGGATCATTGGGTAGCCAGCCCTTTCAGATGTCATGGCACTGTGGTACAGGTGGAGGGATAGATATGAGTTTCAACATGCATCACTCAACGAACATGCGGTCATGGCTGCTGCGGGCGATATTTGCCAGCGCACTGGCGCTGCTGGCGCTGCTGGTGGTGGGCCAGCCAATGCTCGCCGCCCCGCCAGCGGCCCGGCCCGCAGCCGACGCCGTGCTGAGCATCCCGGCGATCGACGTCAGCGCCCCGATTGGGCAGGTGAATATCGTCAACAACCGGTGGGATGTGGCCTCGCTGGGGGCGGAGAATGTGGGCCACCTGGAGCTGACGGCCTGGCTGGGCGAGGGCAGCAACATCGTGGTGGCCGGGCACTCTGAGATGGCCGTTAACGCACATGACGGGGTGTTCGCCCGGCTGGGCGATCTCAAGCCGGGGGACCGTATCACCATCACTGAGGGTGGGGTCGAGTGGCATTACGTGGTCGAGGACGTGCGGCTGGTCTCATACCGCAACGTGCGCATCACATTCCCCACACGGAGAGAGCAGCTCACGCTGTTCACCTGCGCGCTGGGAACTTATGACCCCGCGCTGCGCAATTACCGCCAGCGGTTGGTGGTGGTCGCCACGCCGGCGCGTTAAGGCCAAGGGGACGAACCTTCCCTGTCACCCTGTATGTCGCCCCCGGTAAGGGGGCGATTGGCCATCCGCCCGCTGCCCGACCATCGGTTGAGCAGCGGGTTCCATATCCCCTCTGCCTGATACTGCGCATATCCCCCGCCCGACTTGCGGCCCGCCATGCCCTTCATGTGAGGGGCCCTACCGGCGCTCAATTTGGAATCCGCCTGCGCCACGTGTATGATCACGCCATCCGGCGTGGCCGTCCGGCCATGTGCGGAGCTCGTCCCAACTGCAGCCATTATTTTATAGAAGGAGCTTTCCCCCGATGAGAACATGGAGAACGGCGTTCGTGCTGCTGTTCGCCCTGGCCCTCCTGGCCGCACTGGGCGGCTGCACACCGCAGGCCCCCGCCGAGGCGCCTGCAGTAGAGGAAGAACCGGCGGAAGAGCCAATGGCCGAGCCGTCGATCCAGCCGGCTGTCGAGATCGTCGCCGCTGCCCCCGGCCCGGTTCAGATCACCGGCGATATCGAGGTTAGCAACGCGCTGATCGTCGAGGTGTATTTCAACCAGCGCTACGTGTTCCTGGAAGACCTGACCGGTTTTGTGCAGCGCGACTATGAATATGAGCAGACGCTGGCAGGGCAGACTCTCGGCCCGGTGCTGGTGGACGAGGAGTCCGGGACCTTCAGCTACCTGATCAACCTGCCCGCTGCCCCCATCGCCCCGCTGAACGACGTGGACAACGACGACTCCGAGGATCAGGGCGTTATGATCTGGCAGGTGGTGATGAACGCCAATCTGATCAACGACCCCTTCCTGGGCGAGGACGAGACGGCGGGCTGGTCTACCGTGTACACCTCCGCCCGCATCGACTCCGAGAACAAGGACGAGCTGAAGGGTGGCGTCATCCTGGTGTGGGCCCCTGACAGCGATCAGGAGTTCCCCACCGGCTTCGGCGATGACGGCCTGCTGTTCACCGCCGATGACCCGGTCGGGCCGATCCCCGCTGGCTACAGCCTGGTCAACATGGAGGCCGAGCCGTTCGTCGTCTCCACCGACCCGATCAGCGAGGTGACGCTCTACGAGGGCGATATCCAGGTCAACGATCTGAGCAGCCTGAGCTGGACGGAGGCATTCGACGCGCTGTTCGAGAAGGCCTCGCGCGAGTACCCCTTCACCGAGGAGAAGGGCATCGACTGGCAGGCGCTCTATGACGAGTTTGCCCCCCGCATCGCCGAGGCCGAGGCTAACAACGACGGCCAGGCTTACTACCTCGCCCTGCGTGATTTCTCCTGGTCGATCCCGGATGGGCATGTCGGCATCAGCGGGGATGACTTCGGGCTGTTTCAGCAGGACATCGCGGGCGGTTATGGCATCACCATCGAGGAGCTGACCGATGGCCGCGTGATCGTCAGCTATGTGGTGGAGGGCAGCGCCGCACAGGAGGCAGGCATCGTCTGGGGCGCGGAGATCGTCGAGTGGGGTGGCCTGCCCGTGCTCGAGGCGCTGGATGCCGTGGTGCCCTGGTCATCGCCCTTCTCCAACCCGGAGGCTGAGCGCGTGCAGCAGCTCCGCTACCTGGTACGCGATCCGCTGGGCACCGAGGTCGAGGTGACCTTCCGCAACCCCGGAGCGGGTGCGCCGCAGACCGTCACACTAACCGCCGAGGATGACGGCGGCGAAACCTTCAACCGAACGAGCGTTTTCGCCGGGTTCGACTCCAACGCCCTGCCAATCGAGTATGAGATCCTCGACAGCGGCTACGGCTATATCAAGATCAACTCACTCTCCGACGACCTGTTCCTGACGATCCGGCTGTGGGGCATCGCGCTGGAGGTGATGAACAACAACGACGTCCCCGGCATCATCGTCGACCTGCGGCAGAACAGCGGCGGCGCGCCGATCGGCACGTACTTCGCCGGCACGCTCTACGATGGCGAGCGCTTCGACGTGTCGCGCTCCTATTACTATAGCGATGCCACCGGCCAGCTTGAGACCTTCCGCCCGCCCGACTATATCGAGCCGGACAAGGACCTCTACTACGGCGGGCGCGTGGTGGTGCTGGTCAGCACGGCCTGCTCCAGCGCGTGCGAGGACGTGGCCTATTCGCTGGGCCTGCTGGAGCAGACGCAGATCGTGGGCTATACCTCGACTAACGGCATCTTCGGCGAGGTGGGCCGTGGCCAGTACACCCTGCCCGGCGTGGGTGGCGACACCTACTTCTTCCAGATCCCCACCGGCCTGACGACGGACATGGAGGGCAACATCATCATCGAGGGGCCGGGTGTGGTGCCCGATGTGCGCGTGCCGCGCACCGAGGAGACCGTCGCCGCCGAGGTGCTGGAGGACCGCGACGTGGTGCTGGAGACGGCGGTTGAGCTGCTGGACCAGCCGGTGGGCGCGGGCGTCACGCCTGCCGGGCCGCCGACCGTGGACGGCACGATCGACCTGATCGACCGGCTGAACGCCTCGGTGCCCTTCCTGGAGGACCTCGCCCGCGAGTCGTATGACGAGGAGACGCTGGGCCAGCCAGGGACCTTCACCTACACCGTCGCGCTGCCGCGCTCGCGGGAGGTGATCGGCGGGTACTTCTGGTGCACCGCTGACCTGGACACGCTGGAGGACAACTGGTCCAAGATCGAGGTGGCTTTCACGCTGGACGGCCAGCCGCTGGCGCTGGACGACCTCTCCTTCCAGACGGTGCAGAGCCAGCAGGGGCCGTGCCATACGCTCTCGGCCTCGCTGAAGGACTGGCCCGCGGGGGAGCATCAGTTTGTGGTGGAGGTGACGTTCACCGCGCCGCTCAACGACGGCTTCGCCGACTACCCGGCGGGGACGTATCGCTACGAGTACACGATCTACGTGGCGCGCTGATCGCGGCATCCGCGATCAACGGCTCTGAATGACGGCAAGGGGCACGGCTGCGCGTGCCCCTTCGTTGTTTGCCAGAGCGTGTTATGAACTTCCTTCAGGTTAATCCATCCCTGAAGAGACCTCACCCCCACGCGTCGCTGCGCCCGGCGCCGGACCACAGGTCCGGTGAACCGCTGGTTCAATGGGGTGAAGTATCCGTCAGGCACGACACCGCGTCAGAGCAGTTCGTAACAGGCCCTACTCCCTGACCCGCGCCCGCGGGTCGCCGGGGCCGGAGCCCGGATACAGGTCTTTCAGCGTCTCCGGGGCGAACTCGCGAGCCAGATCGCTGCCGATGGCATTGGCTCCCGCGATGCGGCCGTACAGCTCACCGCTGCGGCGCAGCTCGCGGGTCTGCGTCTCGAAGTCCACAGCGTACAGCCCGAAGCGGAAGCGCGGGTCATACCCCTCGGCCCACTCGAAATTATCCAGCAGGCTCCAGAAGAAATAACCCTGCACCGGGATGTTATGCATCACGGTTTTCCACACCCGCTGCAGGCTCTGCAGGATGAAGGCCGGGCGCAGGCGGTCCTTGTCGTCGGGGACGCCGTTCTCGGTGATGTAGATCGGCAGCCCGAACTGGCGGTGCAGCCGCTTGATCAACACAAACAGGCCGTCGTAGTCAATTTCGCCCCAGCCCTCCGGGCCGACCACCTGCGCATCCGGGCGCACGCCAAACGTGATGCCAAGCTGCTTGAGCGCGCGCAGGCTGAACGAGGCATCGTAGCGCATGTAGTAGTTCAGCCCGATCCAGTCGAGCGTGTTGCGCCAGCGCGGCAGGTCCAGCTTCTTGCCCACCAGGGGTCGCCAGCGGCCCGTACTCAGCACGTTGAGCGTGATGCCGTTGAAGGCGTCATCCAGCGTTCGTGCCGCCCAGCGATCAAGCGGGCTGCTGGAACGCGGCATCCAGCGCACCATGTGTTTGGCCAGCCCCACGCGGGCCGTCGCCTGCACGTCGTGCAGCACCTCATAGGCCGCGACGTGTGCCTCCAGCAGATGATACACCACCCGGAAATACTGGCCCATATCGCTGACGCCGGGCGGCCACAGCCCCTGGAAGTAGCTGCGCGCGGCGTAGACGTTCGGCTCGTTGATCGTGCACCACGTATCGACCAGATCGGAGAGATAGCCCGCGACGCGCTGCACGTAGCTGCGGAACCAGGCGGGGGCCTGCGGGTGCAGCCAGCCGCCGCGCTCGGCCACCCACAGCGGGTTGGTGAAGTGATGCAGCGTCACCATTGGCCGGATGCCCGCCGCGCGCATGGCCTTGAGGATCTCGCGGTAGCGGTCGAGCGCGTCGGTGTTCCAGCGGCCCTCCGCCGGCTCGATGCGGCTCCATTCGATCGAGAGGCGGTGGGCACGGGTGTTGAGCGCGGCCATGCGCTCGATGTCCTCCTCGGCGCGGCCCGCCCACCACTCGCAGGCCTTGCCGGAGACATGGTCGCGGAAGACGCGCCCCCCACCCTGCTGCTCCCACTGCCACCAGTCGTTGTGGCGGTTGTCGCCCTCTACCTGATGCGCGGCGGTCGCGGTGCCCCACAGGAAATCGGCGGGGAAATGCTGCACTGCTTCGGCCATCACGGCGCTCCTGTTGGTGTGATAGTTCTCTCAAAGAAATACAGGCACCGCTGGTTAAGAGGACAGTTCCCGCAGTCCGGAATCACTTTGCAGACCTCCCGGGTGAAATCAAGAAGCCCGTAGTTGAATTGCCGATGATCCTGCGGAGGAGTAACCTGTTCTGCAAGACTGATAAACCATTTCTTCCGCCGTGTTTCGCCGTCTGTCTCAAATCCGAAATAGCGTCCATATATTCTGACGATATTCGCGTCAATGATCACGTCGTACAGATTCAGATGCATTGACCTGAAAGCCGATGCAATATAGGCACCTATACCGGGTAGACTGACAAGTTCCTTTTTATCCTGAGGAATCTGCCTGCCACGTAACGCCCGGGCAAGCTCTTTCAGGTACCGATCACGCCATCTGAGTCCCAGTGTGCCAAATACATCGCTTTCTTCATCTGCACAGAATTCATCCGGGGTAGGATATTTGGTGCAGAATTCGACAAAGGCCGGGACCACCTGTTCGGCCTTTGTGCGCTGCAACATAATCTCTGCAACCAGAGCATGCCAAGGGTTATCGGTGAAACGCCAGGGAAACTCGCGGAAGTTTTCCTTACCCCATTTCAGTATCTCTGACCGGAAAATTTCAATCTCCAGAGACTCTGGTTCCACCATGTCAACGCTGTGTTTCCGGGTTCTCTATATCCATTGTCAATTGGTAGGAGCCAGTAACGCCCGGAGCTTTTCGCACGATAACAGGGGAACTGCTTGGTAAGGATGCATAAGGAGAATTCTGTCCCATCCTTAGAACATAGACTATCTCACGGGCGACATCTTCTACAACTGGCACTACCACGGAGTTCCCAAATTGCCTGTATGCCTGAGTGTCTGAAACCGGGATAACAAAACTCTCAGGGAATCCCATAAGCCTCGCAGCCTCGCGAGGTGTTAATCTCCGGGGATTCTTTCCCTCCTGCTTGATGAGAATCTCCGCCCCATCTTTATGATATCTGGCGCTCATTGTCCTTGTGATCTCATCTTTGTTGGAGGGATCAACCAGCCCATATCCAAATCCATTACCTTTGCGCCGATGCTTTTCCTTATACGCCTGAAGATACTGCCACAGGTGATCCGAAAGCGTGTACTTCGGGTCAACCTCTGACTCCAAAATGTCGGCGATCGTCAACGTGCGTTCGGGTAAAGTCCGGAACCTGAACTCAAGGTCGGGGAAGCGAACCGCATCAAAACCGACAATGAATATGCGTTCCCGATGCTGAGGAACGTAATGACTGGCATCAATGATCAGCGGGAATATATGGTAGCCAAGCTGCTGCGTTAGCGTATCTACAATAACCCGGTAGGTTCTTCCCCTGTTGTGATTCTTAAGATTCTTGACATTCTCAAGCAGGAACGCAGAAGGCCGCTTTGCTTCGAGGATTCGGGCAATATCGAAAAAGAGTGTCCCCTGTGTCTCGTCTCTGAAACCGTGTGCTCTGCCAAGGCTGTTCTTTTTCGAGACTCCTGCAATGGAGAAGGGCTGGCACGGAAATCCAGCGGTCAGGATATCATGATCCGGTATATCCTGTTCAGCAATTTTTGTAATATCACCCGCTGGAACTTCGCCAAAGTTTGCCTCATAAGTAATTTGAGCAAAACGATTCCATTCAGACGAAAACATGCAGAAGCTACCTGCACGCTCAAATGCAAGCCTGATCCCTCCTATACCTGCGAACAGATCAATAAAAGTAGTCATCGGATGACCCCGTTTCGTCTCCAGCGCTCAACCGCCGGATCAACCACGTCGCTGAAGAACTGTGTAAAACTGATCACATTGTCTTTGTCAGCATATCGATCAATCCTGATCCTGGCCGGGCAAACGAGGACAACGCGGTTTTGCAGCATCTCCTTCAAAGTATTTTCGGATACCTTGTCATCAATGGTAGCAAGATAAAAAACAAGGCCTCTTGTTCCCTCGGTTACCACCTGTCGCCATCTCTCGCGTAACGTACGTTTGGATGTGAAGATAATGCAGTCCATCGCATTACGACGATAATGATCTGCTGAAGGCATGATGAAATCTGGCTTGCCGTTTATCACCTGCTGTTCATCGAATGGATAGTTCAGGGTCTTGAACAGCATTTTGCAGATATCTTCAAAGGTACTCCCTGCCCTGCTGCGGCGTGACTGTGCCATAGACATGAAAAAACTGTCAAGCGTATTGAAGTGCCGGGATAACACTTCACCAATCTGGCTCAAATCACTGATCTCTGCACGCGCAATTAATTCCTGTCCAAAAACCTCGAATACCTGCTCGGCATACTTCCGTTCATAATCGAGATACAGATCGTGTGCCTTCTGCTGAATCTCATCAAGAAGTGTGTCGAAGTTCTCCTTTATTTCAGCCACACTGTAGCCTTGATCACGAAGGATCAGATCAATGGCTTCGGCTGTTATCTCCCTTGACGGCTTAAGATGTATTCCATTCTGCTTTGCAAGTTTTATGAGGTTAATAACTGGCATTATCCGATCCCCGGAGTTACAGGAACATTTTCAGGGCAACGGGCTTTGATTGAGAGAGGGGCGGCTCGACCGCCGGTCGGGCAGGGTGAGGGGATGGCCAGCACCAGGACGGACGCGCCATGGCGCGTCCCTACAACTGCCCCTCGCCCCCTCAACCACGCGTACGGCGGGTGGGAGTGAAGACGGCCCTGCCGCCTGGCTGCTCGCTTCCCGCCATCGTGTGGGGAGTCCGCAGCGCCCTCTCACCCCAGCAGCCGATCATACACCGCCCAGGTCTCGCGCGCCGCGCGCCCCCACGAGAACTCCGCCGCGCGCTCGAACCCCCGCGCGCGCAACCCGGCCCGCAGATCGGCGTCGGCCAGCAGCCGCCGCAGCGCCGCCACCATCGCGCCCACATCCTCCGGGTCGAACGTCAGCGCGGCCCCCCCGGCGATCTCCCCCACGCTGGAGGTGCTGCTGCATGCCACCGGCGCGCCGCAGGCCATCGCCTCCAGCACCGGCAGCCCGAACCCCTCATACAGCGAGGGCTGCACACTGGCCACCGCCCCGGCGATCAGCGCCGGCAGGTCCGTGTCGGGCACATAGCCGGGCCGCATCACCGCCTCCGCCTGCCCGTGCGCCTCGATGGCGGCATGGAACCCGCCCGTCAGCCAGCCCTCCGCGCCCACCACCACCAGCCGCAGGTCGGGGTCATCGCGCCGCAGCGCGGCCAGCGCCTCCACCAGCCGGGCCAGGTTCTTGCGCGGCTCGATCGTCCCCACCGTCACCAGGTAGCGATCCGGCAGATGGTAGGCATTGCGCACCCGCGCGATTTCCTCCGGCGGCTGCGGGCGGAAATGATCGGCGGCGGCCTCGTAGACCACCGTCACCTTTTCCTCCGGCACATCATACAGGCGGCACAGGTCGCGCTTGCTCTGCTCGCTGACCGTGATCACGTGCGCTGCGCGCCGCACGAACAGCGGCATGGCGTTTGTCAGGAACAGGTAGTTGAGCCGCCTGTGATGCTCCGGGAACAGCTCGTAGATCACATCGTGAACGGTCAGCACAGAGGGCACACCGCGCACTGGCACCAGCAGATGCTCGGTGGCATGGAACAGATCGCAGGGGCCCACCAGGCGGTTGAACGGCACACGGGCGATCTGCGCGGCCCACACCGCCATGCGCCAGGGCTTGTAGCCCGCGCGCACGGTGCGCAGCGGCAGCGACGCCAGATCGGGCAGCGGGCGGGCCGTTCGGGTGCGGTTGGCAAACAGGCTGACCTGGCCGGGGCGCTCTGCCGCCAGTGCGGCGGCCAGCCGCAGCGCGTAGCGGCCCAGCCCGGCCTTACCGTTGACAGCGGGGGAGACGTCGATGGTCACAGCCATGCGGCACAGTGTAGCGCAAAACAGCCGCGCCGAAAAATGCCCGGGCGGTCCCTATCCTGCCCCACCGGAGATCGGCCGGTGGACCCGGAAGGGGCGATACCCGCGCCGCACACCGCGCGATTTTATGCGCTTTTTACGCCCCCCGCATAACAATCCTGTTATATGATCGTTGTATACCACAGGGGCTGTGGGGAGCAGCCCCTCTGACGCCAGGAGCCACCCTTGCAGGTGGCCCCATGGATGACAAACCGCTGAGTGCGACGTGGTGCGCGCCGCCAAGCTCTGCCCGCGTCACGGCGGCCTGTCTGCTGTTATCGTAGCACAGCCGTGCAGGCCTGCCAACCCCCTCACTGGCGGATCAGCGTTACAGTCGGCTAACGGTTGTGCGCAGTGAAAGGAGTCACCCGTTGCAGATTGAATCCACACTGCCGTTTGGTTTAACTGCCTGAACCCATTAAGCACACGAGGACAAGGAGACTATGAAAAGCACAATTAAGATCGTCGCAGTGATGCTGTTAGTGCTGGCCATCGGCGTCTCCGCCGTGACAGCCGCCCCTTCCAACGCATCGATCGGCATCAACGTGCTGTTGAACACGCCGATAACTGACGCGATCCTGGCCGACCTGGGCACGCATGGGCGCGTGCTCGATACCATCCCGGCCATTAACGCCCTCACCATGAAGATCAAGGCGTCGGAGCTGCCGGCCATCCAGGCGCTGCCCTATGTGGCCGCCGCCAACCCGGATGCCGAGCGCACCGGCGCACCGATCGACACGATGGCCCACCCGAACTTCTCGTACGGCCTGAGCACCTGGGACCTGGACGCCATCAACGTGACGGACTTCGGGTACGCCAATCGCCAGGTGGACTATGACGGCACGGGCGTGTATGTGGCCGTGCTCGACACCGGCCTGGTGGACACGTGGCGCATGTTCTTCCCGGAGGAGCGCATCGCCGAGGAGTACGCCAGGTCGTTCGGCGGCGGCGGCGGTGAGGTGGGCAACATCTCGGAGCAGCCCAACAAGTGGGAGCACGACCAGAACAGCCACGGCACGCATGTCACCAGCACCATCCTGGGCTACAGCCTGCGCGGTGTCCCGATCAACGGCGTGGCGCCGATGGCTACTGTCATCCCGGTCAAGGTGCTCAACCAGAATGGCTCCGGCTGGTCGTCGGTGGTCGCCGCGGGCATCACCTACATCGGTGACCTGAAGGCCGGCCCGCTGGCCGACTACCCGGTCGTGATCAACATGAGCCTGGGCGGCCCGATGCTGGATGCCGTTGAGAAGGCCGCCATCGACTACGCGATCGCGCAGGGCGTGATCATCGTCGCCTCGGCGGGCAACAACGGCACGGCTGGCATGGGCTACCCCGGCGCGTACGAGCCGGTGATCTCGGTCGCCGCCTCCGGCTGGGTCGGTGAGTGGTCTGACTCCGGTTGGTGGTATGCCATTAATGTTGTCGACCCGACCGCCCCGGCTGACTTCTACATCACCGACTTCTCCAGCCGCGAGCTGCCTGGCCAGGACCTGGACGTGGCCGCGCCCGGCTCGTGGGTGGTGGGGCCTTACAAGCTCAACAGCGGCAACACCCCCACCTACTACTACCTGGGCGGCACATCGATGGCCGCACCGCACGTGGCGGGCATCGCTGCACTGATGGCGCAGAAGGACCCGACGCTGACGGCCGGTGAAGCTGAGACTATCCTGCAGGACACCGCCATCTATCTGGCGCCCGGCTGCCGCACCGTCGCTACCCCGTGGGGGTACACGGAGGAGTTCTGCTGGGGCGCTGACGCCACCGGCCACGGCCTCGCCACGGCGGATGCCGCGCTGGCGGGCGTTACACCCTAACCTTATCGTGTGATCGGCGGGGGACGGGTCGTGCCCGTCCCCCCGATCAATCCATCCATCCCTGAGTCCCTGCCGGCGGCTCTCCCTGTGAGGGCCGTCGGCGCTTTTTGCCTTTGCTGGAGGTGGGCGGCCTGCCAGAGAGCGTAATCAGTCACCCGCCCACCCCGTAGGGACGCGCAACTGCGCGTCCGCTGCCCCTCGCCCCTGCGACCGTGTAGGGGCGGCTCGACCGCCGGTCGGGCAAGGCGAGGGGGTGACCAGCACCAGGACGGACGCGCCATGCCGCGTCCCTACAACTGCCCCGGCCCCCTCAACCGCACGTATAGGGGAGGGTGCTGGAGCGGCAACCGGAGGTTGCTCCGCGGCAGCAGGCAAGGCGAGAGGACGATCAGCCACACAGCCACCCCGCAGGGACGCGCAACTGCGCGTCCGCTGCCCCTCGCCCCTGCGTGGGAGAGTGCCTGCCCTGGGCGGGGTCGCTGCACAAGAACCAGAATTCATAAAAACCCACGTTTTGCCGAATCTTCATGAAATCGGGAGGCGGGATCTTCCAATGACCCGCTGACCGGTTTACACTGGTAGCAGCCAGCATACCAGCATAGGAGCGATTCGGGCCATGTCTTCTACACTCATCGAGCAGGTTCCAGGGGAACCCATCTACATCGCACATATCGACGACAGCATGGGGACCGCCGAGCACGGCAAATGGCTGATGCAGGCCTGCAGCGTCGTGCTGAACGAGCAGCCGGGCGTTGTGTGCCTGGTGCTCGACTTCACCGGCGCTGACCTGGATTTCAACGGCGGCGTGGCGATGCTCGCCGGGGCAGCGCGCGGCGGGCTGGCTACCCTTGCCGCTGACCCGCGCATGCAGATCGTGCTGGCCGGGTGCGGGACGGTCCCGGAGATGTGGCTGCCTGCCATCGAGCAGCGCAGCATCCCCGGGCGGGAGATTCCGGTCTTCAGCACGCTCGCCGCGGCGCTCGATCACGCCCGGCAGACCCTGCCGATCGACATCCCATAGGCTGCCCGGCACAACCACCCGGCAGGCGGCGATGAGGGCTCCCCCTCAGCCCCCCCGCGCCACCTGCTTCTCCGCCGGCAGGAACGCGATCGCCACCGCGCTGAGCAGGAAGAACGCCGCCGCGATGCCGTACACGGTCAGGTAGCCCGGCGCGGTACCCCCCGCCGCCGCGTTGATCGGGTCGATCAGCAGCGCGCCGATCAGCCGCCCCAGCCCGCTGCCGCCCGCCGTGGCGATATTCGCCATGCCCAGGTAGCGCGCCGCCTCATCACGCGGGATGATGTCGGTGACCAGCGCCCAGTTGACGCTGATGAACGCCCCCGCCCCCACGCCGACGATCGCGCCGCCCACCGTCACCAGCGTCAGGTCACGCGTCAGCAGGATGGCCAGCGCGCCCAGCGCGGCCAGCGCCCCCGCCGCCATAACGAAGGGGCGGCGCCCCATCCGGTCGGAGAGCCACCCGGCGGGCACCGTCGCCAGAATCAGCGCCCCGCCCAGGATCAGGTTGAGGTTGGCCACGTAAGACTGCGCCGCGCTCTCGGCCATACCCAGCACGTTGATGGCGTACAGCAGCAGGAAGGTGCGCAGGATCAGCAGCCCGGCCCAGAACAGCATGCGGTTGGCGAACCACCAGCCGAAGGCCGGGTAGGATTTGAAATCGACGTGGAAGGCGCGCGCCATCGCCTGCCTGATGGTGGTGTCGGGGATGCTGCGGGCCGCGTCGGGGCGCTCGCGCGCGCCCAGCCAGGTGACGGCGATGCTGATCGCGTAGAGCGCCACCGGCACGCTGACCGCCGCGATCAGCGCCGCCTGCCCCCAGTCGGGGGCGCGGGCCACGATCTTCCCGGCGGCGAAGCCGATCGCCAGCGCGGCCAGGATCTCGATGATGGCCTTGACGCTGGCGGCCTGTCCGCGCTGCTCGTGCGGCACATGGTCAGGGATGAGCGCCTGCCACGGCCCCTGCACGGTGTTGGAGAACACCTGGATGAGCAGGATGCCCGCCACCACCACGCCCCAGGCGGGGGCCAGCGCGATCAGGTAAAGGCACAGCGCCACGCCCAGCGCCCCGCCGATGAAGAACGGCATGCGGCGGCCCAGCGGCGTGCGGGCGCGGTCTGAGATGACGCCGACGATGGGCTGGGTGAGGCTGGCGACGATCAGCCCGGCCACGGTGGTGAAGCCCAGGGCGGTGGCCGCGCGGTCGGGCGCAAGCTGGAGCACCTTGTGGCCCAGCACGGCAGGCTCCAGCGTGTTGGAGACGGCGGTCAGGGCGAAGCCCAGGATGGCCACGCTGATCAGCCGCCACAGGGGCAGCCGGGCCGGATGATCGGGTGCGGCTGCGGTCTCAGGGTGCGATGCTGCGGTCATTGATCTCCCTCTGGATACCTCACCCCCGCCGGGCCAGCGGCCCGCCACCCCCTCTCCACGTGTGGAGAGGGGGAAGGCCGAGCGCAGCGAGGCCGGGGGGTGAGGTCTCGGCTATGGCGCCCGGTTAACGACCCTCACCGGCAGCGTGAACGACGTGCCCCCGTCCGCCAGCGGCACGCGCTCGCCAGTCTGCCAGGTGTAGAACCCGACCATCAGGCGGTATTCCCCCGCCGGAAGATCGGGCGGCAGGGTGACGCGCCGCACGTCGATCACGCGCTCGCCACGCGCCCAGGTCGTCGTCGGGTGCCGCCCATCCGCCGGGGGGCCGTCCACCTGCGCGGCGATGCTCCCCTGCGCGTCCACCAGGTGCAGGAACACGCTGTAATCCACCGCCGGGGTGTCCTCAGGGAGCCAGGCCAGCGCCACGGGCAGCGACCCGCCCGACCACGTGGAAGCGCCCTCCGGCAGCGCCACCCCGGTCAGGCCGCCCACGCCGGGCCAGGCCGCGCCCTCGACCGGCAGGTAGCCGTCGGCCTGCTCGAAGGGCAGCACCTGCACCGCCCCCGTCTGCGGCCTGACCCCACAGCTCAGCTCCCAGCGGTAGCTGCCCGGCGCGGCGCTCAGCGGGATCACGATCTGCTCGATCAGGCGCTCCGGCCCCGGCGCGCTGCCCGCCGGGTACTGCCCTGCCAGGAACGGCTGCGCGGCCTCGGCGATGACGGCCCCATCCGCGCCGAGCACCCGCGCCCGCGTCTCTGCCGGGATGCGGCCCCCCTCCTCCACGCTGACCGTACAGACCAGGGGCAGGGGAAAGCCCTCGATCAGCGCGGCGGGCGTCTCGACGGGCCAGCGGCGGCGGTAGACTGTCATCGGGCAGAACTCATCACCCGGCGTGTTGATCGCCGCGACCGGCGCGTAATAGTCGTGGAACCAGGGCTGCTCCACCAGCCGCACCCATGACCAGTACTGCGTGGTCAGCACGTAGTCGGGCCGGTATTTGGTGACGGCGTAGCCCTCCTGCTTGAAGTACATGTCGGGCACGATCAGCCCCGGCACGTCCAGCGTGCGGCGGTCGGCGTGGTAGCCCACGATGCCCAGGTCGCCGAGCATCAGGGTGGCGTCCGGCTCGGTGTGCGCGTTGATCCACTCCCCCGCCGCCACATACGAGGTCACCCGCAGCGGCGGCGTGCCGTACTCCAGCGCGCGCGCCGCCCCCGTCACGGCGGTGATCGCCACCACGATCAGCCCGACGGCCAGCACCGCCCGCCGATCCGCCTCCGCCGCCAGCGCGCGCCGCGCAATCCACTCCGCGCCGAAGGCCGAGAGCGCGATCAGGGCGGCGACCAGCGGTGTGTAATACCAGAAGGCGCTGACGTTCAGGACGGTGTAGCCCGCCAGATAGAGGAACGGCCACAGCGCCAGCGGGCGCAGCCGCGGATGCTTCCAGGCCGCCCACGCGCCGATCACGACGAGGATCGGTCCCGCCAGCGAGAGCCAGTTGTTCGCGTAGAACGAGCGCCACCAGAACCAGCCGTCGGCCCAGAAGCGCAGCCCGCTGAAGGCCTCCTGCTTGGCGCTGAACGTGTTGGGCAGCGGTGTGCCAAAGTACAGCCAGGCGAAGATGAACCAGGGCGCGATGCCCAGCGCGTAGGTGGCGGCCAGCCCCCAGGGAAGATCGCGGAGGCGGGGCAGGGGGCGGCCCGCCGGACGCGCCGACCGGGACTCCCACAGCGCCAGCAGGCCGAGCGTGCCGCCCAGCACCAGGCCGTCGGCGCGGGTCCAGGTGAGGGCGGCAGCGGCCAGCATCGCCAGGACGCGGCGGTCGCGCGCCCACAGCCAGAACGCCAGCATCAGCAGCGCGGTGTAGAGCAGCGTCTCCATGCCAAAGCTGACGTACACCAGCGGCGAGGCCGCCAGCGCGATCGCGATCCCGGCCCGTGCGTAAGGCGAGAGTGCCTCGCGCGTCAGGTCGACGACCAGCGCGCAGGCGGCCAGCAGCAGCAGCGCGCTGAGCAGGTTGCCCGCGTGCAGCAGGTCGGCGGTCAGCAGCGACACACCGGCCATCAGCAGCGCGTACAGCGGGGTGGTGCTGCCCTGCACGCGCTCGCCGGGGTTGAATACGAAACCCTCCCCCTGCGCGATGTGGCGGCTGAACACGTAGGTGATATACACATCGTCCTGGGTGTATGACCAGAAAGCGGCGGTCAGCGCGGCCGTCAGCCCCACGACAGCCAGCGCCATGCCGATCAGGAGAACACGCCGTGCAGGGTCCTTCATGCCCTCTCCAGATGATCCCGGCGGGCGTGCGGACGCCCTGCGCCGGGGGATGGGTGTGATGCGTCTCTTTTGCGGCGGATGGCCGATCACAGGGCGAAATTTCACCTCACCCCCGCCGGACTGCGGTCCGTCGCCCCCTCTCCACGCGTGGAGAGGGGGTGGCCCGGCGAGGCTGGCCGAGCCGGGGCGAGGGTGAGGTCTCCGGAGGCTGCCCTGCCCGGGTATCCGCATGATCTGATAAGCCCCATTTGTGCTACGGGCGGATCACAAACGGGACACCGGTTTCCCTCGTTAGCCGTCCGGCGAACTCCTCCAGTTCGTGCAGGTGGAACAGGCTATGGTCTGCCGGGCGGCCCAGGATCACCAGCGTGGCCCCCTCCTCTCGCACGGCCTCCTTGAGCATTTTGCTGAACTTACCGCGCCGGATCAATGCGCGCGCCCCCACCCCCTCCTGTGCGGCGCGCTCCACGGCCATATCCAGCAAGAACACGGCCATGTGCTCCATCTCCTCGCTGATCACGTCCACGCGCATCCCGTAAAAAGCATGGGCCATGAACTCCACATCGAAGACGAAGATGAACACCAGCTCATCCCCGCGCTCCTTCGCCTCGGTGATGGCCGCCTGCTGGGCGCGTATGCTCGCCTCCCCGCCGCGCGTGGCGCACAGTATCTTACCCACAACATCTCCTCCCTCTGACCTGTAACCAGCAGGCTGCGCCCGTCACAAAAAGCGGATCAGCAGCCACACGGCGCCCACCGCTGTGGTGATCAGCGTGGCGGGCACGCCGATCTTGAGGAACTCAAGGAACGTCAGCGGATACCCCGCCCGCTCGCTGATGCCCGCCACCACCAGGTTCGGCGAGGACGCGATCAGCGTGATGTTGCCGCCCGTGGCCGCGCCCAGCGCCAGCGCGAAATACAGCGCACTGCCTGCCGCACCGGGCACGGTCCGCGCCAGGTAGTCCACGGCGGGCAGCATCACCGCCGTAAACGGGATGTTGTCGATGACCCCTGACAGCACCGCCGAGGACCAGGTCAGCACCATCATCGCCGCGGGCAGGTTATCGCCCACCACCTCGGCGATGATGGTAGAGATGGCCCCGATCAGCCCCACCTCATCCACCGCCCCTACCACGATGAACAGCCCCATGAAGAACACCAGCGTCGTCCAGTCCACCACCTCCATCATCTGGTTGATGTCGGGGTTGATCCAGAGCAGCATCGCTACCGCGCCAACGATGGCCGCGACAGCGGGTGTCAGGTGGAAGCGCTCGCCGAAGATGAACAGGGCCAGCAGCAGCGCCAGCACGATCAGCGCCTTACGCAGCCGGATCGGGTCTTTGATCTGGCTGTTCTCCTCCAGCCGCTTGAGCAGCTTCGGCGAGATGCCCGCCCCGGCCCGGTGGTGCTGCCTGCGATACCACAGCAGCATGAAGACAATCAGCGTCCCCTCCATCATCAGCACGCCGGGCGTCAGGTTGACCAGGAAATCGTTGAAGCCCAGCCCGGCATACGAGCCGATCAGGATATTGGTGGGCGTGCCGATCAGCGTGGCGATGCCGCCCACGTTGGAGGCCATCAGCGCCGGGACGAGAAGCGCCAGCGGATTCACACCCAGCGCCAGCGCGATCTCGATCGTCATGGGGGTGATGAGCAGCATCGTGATCACGTTGTCCAGCAGCGCCGTCACCACCGCCGTGATCAGCATCAGGATCAGGCACATCAGCCACACCTTGCCCCGCGACAGCAGGAACGCGTTATAGGCCAGCCACTGGAAGATGCCCGTCTCCTCGATGATGCCGATCACGATCATCATGCCCATCAGCAGGAAGATCACCTCGAAGTCGATGTGCGCCAGCGCGTGCTCGAAGTCGATGATATACAGCGCCTCGTTGAAATGCCCCCCCACCAGGCTGATCAGGAAGATCACGGCGGCGGCCAGCAGCGCCGCCAGCGTGTTGTGCAGCCGCTCGGTAGCGATGATGACCAGCATCCCCACGAAGATGGCGCTGGCGATCCAGAAGCCCGGCGAGTAATTGCGGGCCAGCGTGATGTCATCCAGGATCAGCGACCCCTGCTCGCGCAGCAGGCGCAGCTCCTCGCCCGCCGCGTCCCAGGTGATGGGGTGGAAATGATGGCGGGTGATCTCCAGGTGCGCGCTGCGGATCGTCTCGTCGGGCGGCAGGAACAGCAGGAAGCTGCCGTCGCGCCCGCTGGCATCCTCAGCGATCGGCTCGGCGCGGTTCTCGTTGATGTACAGCACCAGCTCGGCGTCCAGCACGGGCCGTCCCTGCTCGTCGATGACGCGCCCGGCGATGGCATGACCCACCGCATAGGCCGGGGCTGCCCCGCCGGGGAAGCGCGCGAGCAGCCATGCCCCAATGATCAGCGCCAGGGCCAGGTATGGGCCAGCGTGCCGCAGCGCGGGCAGGGTGCGCGCCCACAGGGCCTTGAGCGGGAGATAGTTCACAGAAGGACTCCATCCAGATGCCAGTGGTCCACGCCACTAGTGTAACCGGGGATGGCGCGGGTGTCCATTGAGCGCCTGCTGCTGTCACCGGGAGGCACAGACCTGCCGCTTTGCGCTACACTCATGATCACCGGACGACGGAGTTCAATGGCCATGAACACATTCAGAGCTATCGTGAGGCGGTTCCGTGAGCCCTGGAGCGGGCTGACCCACCTGGCCGGGCTGATCGGGGCACTGGCCGGGCTGGCCCTGCTGCTGATCAGCGCGTCACGCAGCGCGCCCGGCGACACCCCACGCATGATCTCGCTGCTGGTCTACGGCATCAGCCTGGTGCTGATGTTCACCGCCAGCAGCGCGTTGCATCTATACAACGGCAGCCAGCGCGAAGTGCATGTGCTCAACCGCATTGACCACGCCGCCATCTACGTGCTGATCGCGGGCAGCTATACGCCGGTGTGTGTCAACCTGCTGGAGGGGTTCTGGCGGCTGGGGATGCCGGTCATCGTGTGGACGCTGGCGGCAGCGGGCGTCATCTACAAGCTGCTGATCTTCCGGCACAACAACACAGTCTCAACGCTGCTCTACCTCGGCATGGGCTGGATGGCGCTGCTGGCCCTGCCTCAGATCATGCGCGTCTTTGACGCGCCCGGGCTGGCGCTACTGGTGGGCGGCGGGGTGCTGTACAGCACCGGCGCGATTTTCTATTCGATTGAATCGCGCGAGGTCTTCACCGGCTTCGGCTGGCACGAGATGTGGCATCTGTTCGTGCTGGCCGGCAGCACGCTCCACTACCTGCTGATCCTGTGGTACGTGGCCTGACTGAGGCCTCTCACCCCTCCCCCACCATCCAGGTAAACGCCCTGTCGATGACCTGTCCCCACAGCGTGTCGATCTCGGTCTGTGCACAGCTCAGCGCCATCAGGTCGTACTCGCCAGAGTCCAGATCAACCACGTGCTGCGCGCCGGGCTCGATCGTCTCCCCTTCGGCCAGCCAGTCTTCACCCCAGTAGTCCTCCTCCGCCGAGGAGATCAGCAGGTGGCAGATCGGTTCTTCTGACCTGTTGACGATGGTCACAGAGGCCTCACCGTCAAACAGCGCACGGCACCCGCTCATGGTGATCAGCCAAACAGCGGCGATGATCAGCAAACAGTGTGCGGCTCTGGCTCTCATTGGATGTTGCCCCTCCCTGTAGCGCGGCTCAGCGGCCTGCAGATGCTATGGTACAGGCATCGGGGGCACTGCACAAGCCGCCTCATCACCGGGCGGCAGGAGCGTGAGGCCCCGGATAGTGCGAAAAAGGCTGCCGTAAAGAAGCCCATGGTCCCTGTGCGCATGGCGCGTCGGCCAGACATCCCGCGCAGGGCAGCTCCATAAAAGGCCATAACGCGCCACCACACCTTTTAGTGCTACCGGCCCTGCCCCTTGCCTGTGCTTATGCTATACTCGATCCCGGGAGGGTGCACTCATGGCCGTTCGTCCGTTGTCGCACACCCGCGCGGTGCTGCTGGCGCTGTTCGTCACTCTGCTGTGGTCCACGTCGTGGGTGTTGATCAAAATCGGCCTGGAGGACATCCCGGCGCTGCCGTTCGCCGGGCTGCGCTATACTCTCGCCTTCGCCATCCTGCTGGGTGCGGCGCTGGCCCGGCACGGCCCGCGCGGGCTGCTGCGCGATATCCGTGTGCTGCCGCCGTGCCTGTGGCCGCGGCTGATCATCCTGGGGCTGCTGTTCTACACTGTTACGCAGGGGGCGCAGTTCGTGGCGCTGGACCACGCCCCGGCCATGACCGTCTCGCTGCTGCTGAACTTCAGCGCGCTGGTGGTGGCCGGGCTGGGCGTGGCGCTGCTGCGCGAGCGTCCCACACTCATGCAGTGGATCGGGGCGGCGATCTCGCTGGCGGGGGCTGTGCTGTACTTCTACCCGGTGGACACCCCGTCCGGGCAGATGATCGGGCTGGCCGCCGCCGTGATCGGGATGCTGGCCACCTCCTTCTCCTCGCTGCTGGGGCGGGCGGTCAACCGCGCCGCTGAGGTTGACCCGCTGGTCGTGACCGTGGTCAGCATGGGCATCGGGTCGATCCCGCTGCTGGCGGGGGGCGCGCTGGCGCAGGGCCTGCCCGCGCTCGATCTTAACGGCTGGCTGATCGTCGGGTGGCTGGCGGCGGTCAACACCGCGCTGGCCTTTACGCTGTGGAATCGCACGCTGCAGGTTCTTCCGGCGGTCGAGTCGAGCATCCTGAACAACACCATGCTGATCCAGATCGCGGCGCTGGCGTGGGTTTTCCTGGGCGAGCGCATCAGCGCGCAGGGCATCGCCGGGCTGGCGCTGGCCGCGGTCGGCACGCTGATCGTGCAGGTCTACACGCCACGCCGGGTAGCTGAGGCAGAGGAGGGGGCCGCATGACACGCATCGACTGGGAGTACCCGGAGCCGCGGTGCGGGCTGGCCGGGGAGTGGGATCGCTTCATCGGGCCGGGGGCCACACGCGCCGAGGCCGTGCTGATCCTGGGCGCCGCGCTGCTGTCCGGGGCCGCTATGCTGGTCTACGGGCTGCGCGGCGATCTTGGCTGGACGGGCCTCCAGGTCGCGCTGGCGGTGCTGATCGCCGCCGACCTGGGGGGCGGGGTGGTGGCCAACGCCAGCCGCGCCACCAAACGCTGGTATCACCGGCCCGGGCAGAAGTGGTGGCAGCATGTGTTGTTCGCCGCCGCGCACGTCTACCCGCTGCTGATCGCGTGGCTGTATCGCGAGGACGGCTGGATGTGGGGCTTCACGATCTACCAGGCGATGCTGCTGGCCGTGCTGCTGATCCTGAGCGCGCCGCTGTATCTGCGCCGCCCGCTGGCCTTCGGCCTGACGATGGCGCTGATCCTGGTGGACGTGTACGCCTTCGGGCCGACGCCGGGGTTCGAGTGGCTGGTCCCCGCGCTGGGCCTCAAGCTGCTGGCAGGGCACATCCTGCGCGAGGAACCCTACGCGCCGCCGGGGGGCTGAGCCACCCTGCACCTGCAGCCCGCCCGGGTGCATCCGACCTCACACACCGGCGAACCTGCTGAGGCCGCCGTGATCGTGATACAATGGTCATGGAACAGAGGTAAGAGCATGTGATGAGGAGGGCGATATGGCCGCAAAAGCTGAACCCATCAAGCGGATCGGTGTGGCCGAGCTGATCGCACAGGTTAAGCATGAGCTGCTCGAGCCGAGGCCGGATCAGGAACGGCCGATGTTCCTGATCCGCGATGTGGAGGTGGAGATCGCGTTTACCGTCGAGCGCAGCGCGGGCGGCAAGATCAGCCTGCAGGTGGTGGAGGGTGGCGCAAGCGTGGCCGGGCAGGATGTACAGCGTGTGCGCGTGACGCTGGAGCCGCTCAACACACCTGAAGCGGTACGAGAGCAGCTCCGCCGCCTGGCTGAGGGCAGCGGCATCGGGGGTGTCCGCCTGCGGCTGGAGGATTTGCACCGGCACGGCATCACGGAGGTGCTGCGCTACATCCCGGAGGCGCGCATGCGCCTCGAGGAAGACAGAGACATCCCACAGCGGATGGATATCCCTGAGCTACTGAACGTCGACATCGACGAGGACACCGACCTGTAGAGGCTGTTATGACCTACTCTGACGCTGCGCCGTGCCTGACGGATAGCTCACCCCATTGAACCAGCGGTTCACCGGACCTGCGGTCCGTCCCTCTCTCTCCACGCGTAGAGAGGGGGAAGCGCCGGGCGCAGCGAGGCGTGGGGGTGAGGCCTCTTCAGGCATGGATTAACCTGAAGGAAGTTCATCACACGCCCGTAGAGGCACCGGCGCAGCTGTCTGAGGGGCGGCCTGTAAGGGCAATCGCATCTGCGGCGGGCGGCGCGGCAGGTGTTCCCGTTTTGATGCGCTCACCCTGCCTGTATCCTTTTGTAACCCGGCGCGGATTCTTAAATGGGGCTATAATCGCAGCAGTGAGCACATCCAGCCAGCACTGTTCGACGAAGGATAAGCCCGCCTGATGGATCAGTTCAGGCCCGCCCCCCGCAAACGACGCATCGCCTCAGAGCACATCCGCCGGCTGATCGGCACGGCCTGGCTGATCGCGTCGCTGGCGCTGCCCGCCGTGGCGGTGATCGCCGCAGCAGGGGTCAGCAGCGTTGCCGATTACGACGAGCAGCTTGAGCACACCGTCCGCGCCGGGGAGACACTCACCGCCATCGCGCTGCGCTACGGCGTCACCATTGAGGAGATCATGCAGGCCAACGGCCTGGCCGACCCCAACCGCATCTATGCCGGGCAGGTGCTCAGCATCCCGCGCCCCGACTCCGCCACCGGCGGCACCGCCTATGTGGTGCGTGCGGGGGATTCTCTCAGCCTGATCGCGCGCCGTTATGGCGTCACCACACAGGCTCTTCTGCAGGCTAACCCCCTGCCCGACCCCAACCGACTGTCGGTGGGGCAGCGCCTTATCATCCCGGCGGCCCCGGCAGCGGCGGCCCCGGCGGTTGACCCCGGCACTACCTACACCCTCCAGCGCGGCGACTCACTCTACCGGGTCAGCCTGATCTTCGGCGTGCCGGTTGACGATCTACTGGCGGCCAACGAGCTGGCCGGGCCGAACGCGATCTATCCCGGCCTGACAATCCGTGTGCCTACAGGCGGGGTCGGGACACAGGTCACCGGCTCACCGCCCGGCGCACAGACCGGCGGGCGCACCTATACCATCCAGCGCGGCGACACCCTGGCCAGCATCGCCATCCGCTACAATGTAACCGTCGATGGGCTGGCGGCGGCCAACGGCCTCACCGCGCCCGACCGCATCTACCCTGGCCAGGTGCTTAACATCCCGGAGGCAGGCGCGGCAGCGCGCCCGGCAGCGGCGATCGCCTCGACCATGCACACCGTCCGCGCCGGTGATACGCTGGCCGCCATCGCGCTGCGCTACGGCGTCACTGTGCACTCGCTGGCCGTCGCCAACGGCCTCAGCGACCCCTCTCGCATCTACGCAGGCATGGTGCTCTCGATCCCCACCGCCCACGCCGGCTCGAACAGCGTGCGCTATGCCAGCGTGGGGCCGGGGCTGTGCCAGGGTATTGAGCCGACGCGGGCAGGCACTGGTTATTTCGTGCTGCCTGTGCGCGGCTATGTGATTTCGCAGTCGTTCCATCCCTGGCATCCCGGCATCGACCTGGCCGGCCCGACGGGCACGTCCATCCGCGCCGCAGACGGCGGGACGGTGGTGTATGCGGGCTGGAACAGCGCGGGCTATGGCAACCTGATCGTGCTCGATCACGGCAGCGGGTGGCGCACCTATTACGCGCATCTCAAGGCCGTTGAGGTGAGCTGCGGCGACTGGGTGCCGCGCGGCGCGATCATCGGGCAGCTTGGCAGCACCGGCAACAGCACCGGCCCGCATCTCCATTTCGAGATCCTGCGCTACGGCGTGGCCGTCAACCCGGCGGGATACCTGCGGTTCTAGCGCGTGTTATGACTTTCCTTTAGGCCAATCCATGCCTGAAGAGACCTCACCCCCGCACCTCGCTGCGCCCGGCGCTTCCCCCTCTCCATGCGTGGAGAGGGGGTGCCGGGCCGAAGTCCGGCGGGGGTGAGGTCAGGTGATTTACCAGGGGTTCATAACGGCCTCTGGCGGCCCCCCGGAGCCGCCGACGCGGCCATCGCCCATCTCCCATGCCCGCCGACACCCCGCAGCTGTCGGTTGGCATCCGCCTCCCTTGCAGAGGGCAGTCGGGGCGTGCAGCAGTCTCCGGCTGCTCCGCGATGGTGGGTGGGGGTGCAGACCACAGGACGGACATGGAGGGAGTGAGGGCGGCTTGTGTGGCCCCCCTTTGACAACGCGCCCCCATAACCTGACACAGGTGGTGACCATGCAGAACAGCTCAGCCTTCCATTACGACCACACCGCGCCGCTGGACGTCCAGCAGGCCGCCGCTCCGCGCCAGCAGCACGGTGTCACGATCCACGATATCACCTTCGCCAGCCCTGTCGAGGGACGCGTGTCGGCCTACCTGGTCGATCCGCCGGAGGGCGTCGAGCCGCCTTATGCCGCTGTCCTGTGGGTACACTGGTTTGAGCCGGAGGCCCACACCTCCAATCGCACCCAGTTTCTCGACGAGGCGCTGGCGCTGGCCCCCTCCGGCGTGGTCTCGCTGCTGGTCGATGGCTTCTGGTCGACGACCCCCGCCCGCTGGGCCGCGCATCCGCACTATTGGTGGCGCAGCGAGGTGGAGCACGACAGCAGCCTGTGCATCAAGCAGGTGGTCGACCTGCGCCGCGCGCTTGACCTGCTGGCCACGCGTATGGACATCGACCGGGGGCGCATCGCCTGCGTGGGGCATGACTTCGGCGCCATGTACGGCGCAATCATGGCCGGGGTGGACACGCGCGTCAAAGCCTATGCGCTGCTGGCGGGCACGTTCACCTTCGGCGACTGGTTCCTGTATGGCTCCGATCTCGATGATGAGGCCGAGAAGGACTACATCGAGCGCATGGCGTGGCTGGCCCCCGTGCATTATGTCAGGCAGGCAGCCCCGGCCCGGCTGCTGTTCCAGTTCGCCCGCGGCGACATCTACGTGTCGGAGCGCGCCGCGATGGTCTTCTACGACGCTGCCAGCCAGCCGAAGGAGATCCGCTGGTATGACGCAGCGCACGACCTGGACGACGCGGGCGGCAGCTCCCGGCGCGACCGCGAGGCATGGCTGCATGAGGTGCTGGAGCTGCGCCCGTGAGCCGCCGCCCCCGCTCCGGGCCTGCCGGGCCGTTCATCAAGTGGGCGGGCGGCAAGCACAGCCTGCTCGACCAGTACGCCCCGTTCTTCCCGCCTGAGGCCGCCACCTATTACGAGCCTTTTGTGGGCAGCGGTGCGGTGTTCTTCTATCTCCGGGCGCGTGGCCTGGCCCGGCGCTATGTCCTCTCCGATACCAACGTGGAGTTGATCAACGTGTATGCCGTGGTGCGCGACCAGGTGGAAGAGCTGATCGCGGCGCTGGCCGCGCATCAGGCGCAGCACGGGCGCGAGCATTATTACGCCGTGCGCGCGCTGGACCGATCGGGCCTGCATCGGCTGGACCCCGTCACCCGCGCCGCCCGCCTTATCTACCTCAACCGCACCTGCTACAACGGCCTGTGGCGCGTCAACCGCAAGGGGTATTTCAACGTGCCAATGGGTCGCTACCGCAGACCGCGCATTCTGGACGAGGCCCGGCTTCGGGCGGCGTCACAGGCCCTGCAGGGTGTCGATCTGCGCGTGCAGGGCTTTGCCGGAGTCGCGGATGAGGCCCGCCCCGGCGACCTGGTCTATTTCGACCCGCCCTACGTGCCGCTGAGCCGCACCGCCAACTTCACCAGCTACGCCGCCGACGACTTCGGCGAGGATGAGCAGCGGGCGCTGGCTGAGACGTTCCGGGCGCTGGCCACGCGCGGCTGCCATGTGATGCTCTCCAACTCAGACACACCGCTGGTGCGCGAGCTGTATGCGGGCTTCCGCATCGAGACAATCCGCGCGCAGCGGCGCATCAACCGCGACGCTGCCCTGCGCGGCCCGATCGATGAGGTGCTGGTGCTGTCCGGGTGAGGGGGGCTTCTCATCCCTCCCGACCTGTGGTCGGGCCGCCCCTACAGGGTACGTGGGGCGCGCCGGACCGGGGCGATCAGTCCAGCCCGGCCTCGATCATCTCCCTCAGCCCGGCCTCGAATTGCATGCGATACAGCTTGGCGTACAGCCCGTCCTGCTCCAGCAGCGCGCTGTGCGTGCCCAGCTCCACCAGATGCCCGCGATCCAGCACGGCGATGCGATCGGCGATCTGCACCGTGCTCAGCCGGTGCGCGATGATGATCGTCGTGCGGCCCTGCATCAGCCGCTCCAGCGCCTCCTGCACCAACCCCTCGCTCTCGCTGTCCAGGCTGCTGGTGGCCTCATCCAGCAGCAGGATGCGCGGGTCTTTGAGGATGGCCCGCGCAATGGCCACCCGCTGCCGCTGGCCACCGGAGAGCTTCACGCCGCGCTCCCCCACGATCGTGTCGTAGCCATCGGGCAACGCCATGATGAAGTCGTGCGCGTTGGCGGCCTTCGCGGCGGCGATCACCTCCTCCCCGGAAGCATCCAGCCGCCCATACAGGATGTTCTCGCGGATCGTCCCGCCGAACAGCATAGTATCCTGCGGCACGATGCCGATCTGCTCGCGCAGCGAGCGCTGCGTCACGTCGCGCAGGTCGTGCCCGTCGATCAAAATGCGACCCGCCACCGGATCATAGAAGCGCGGGATCATGCTCACAAAGGTGCTCTTGCCCGCGCCGCTCGGCCCCACCAGCGCCAGCACCTCGCCCGGCTCGATCTCGATCGACACATCCTCCAGCACATCGACGCGCTCGTCGTAGGCGAAGGTCACGTTCTCAAAAACGATGCGTCCCTCGACTGCGCCCAGCACCTCAGCCCCCGGCTTATCCTGGATGCCGGGCTGTGTGTCCAGCACCTCGAAGATGCGGCGCGCCGCCCCCAGCGCCTCCTGGAGCTGCGTGTACAGCCCCGTGAACGCGCCGAACGACCCCGCGATGAACATCAGATAGAACAGGAACGATGTCAGCCCCCCCGCTGTCAACCGCCCGGCGATCACCTCGCGCCCGCCGAACCACAGCACCGCCACGATCGCCAGGAACATCACCGAGAAGATCAGCGGCCCAAAAGCCGCCCGGACGCGCGTCAGACGCAGCGCGGCGTTGAAGGTGCGCTCCATCGACCGGTTGTAACGGTCGACCTCGAACTGCTCGCGCACAAAGCTTTTGACCACCCGGATGCCCTGCAGCACCTCCTCCACGATGGTGGAGGACCCGGCCAGCTCGTCCTGCACTTCAGTGCTGATGGCCCGCACCCTGCGCCCGAAGAACGCCGCGATCAGCGCCATCACCGGGGCCAGCCCCAGCACGAACAGCGTCATGCGCCAGTTGATCATCACCACGATGGCGATCGCGCCGACCAGCGTCAGAAGCTGGCCGATCAGCGTGGCGATGTTGTTGGTGAGCGCCGTCCGCACCAGCGAGGCGTCGCTGGCCAGCCGTGAGACGATCTCAGCAGAACGCCGATCGTTGAAGAACTGCACCGGTAGCTCAAGCAGGTGACGGTACACCTGCTGACGGATGTCGATCACCACCCGCTCGCCGACGTATTCCAGCATGAAGCGCTCGAAATACCCGAAGAAGAAGCGCACCACGAACAGCACCACCAGCGCCCCTGTGATGCGGTTCAGCGCCCCCATGTCGCGCGTTTGCAGCACCCCATCGATCAGCATCTGGATCACAAAGGGGAAGATCAACCCGATCAGGGTGGTGGCCAGCAGCGCAATCAGCGCGATCACCAGCCGGCCCCAATACGGGCGCAGGTAGCCCAGCAGCCGCCCAGGCCGCACCGCCCCCTTTGTCAGGCTTTCTTCCTTCCCCTGTATGGTGGAGGCATCGCCCCCCGGGCGCCCTGCCCCGCCCCGCGCGTGATAGTAAAACCCCATGCCAGCCCTCGATTCGAATCTGATCCGGTGTGTTGACCCATAGATTATAGCGCCGCGCCTGATCGGGCCGGTAGGGCGTGGTATAAAAGTACTGTTAGAAACCGTAACTCCTGCGTTTTGTGCGTGGTATGCCTGTGTTTAACGCATTTCTAATCCACCGCGCTTGCATTGCGCCCCTCCTCAGGCTACACTCCGATCAACTTGCTCGGATAACCAGACCGGAAACGTATGAATTCGAGTGAAAAGGGACGGGTGTATGAACGGGGCAGTTGAAGTGATTGGTGCAGTGGGGGCGCTGGTAACAGGCGCATTGATCGGCTTGATGATGCCGCTTCCCAGGAAGAAAAAGACGGCCCGGCCTGTCCCTGTGCCGGTGCCCGTTGAGCGCGGCCCCCGCCCGCGCCGCAAGGATCAGGCGCGGTAAGCAGCCGCCTGGCTCTGCATGATCAGGCCATCCCCCGCAGGATGGCCTTTTATTTTTCCGCACACTCCCCCGCGATTCTGCTCTTGCATATAATCCGAGTAAAGCGATATGATTCGTGCCAGAGGCGTGGCGGGGCTGCATTTCTGGCAAAAACACCCCGCTCAGGGCACGCCCTTTCTTTCAAGTTCAAGCCGGGATAAACCACGCAGACACGGCACGCTGCCGGGGGAGTATGACGAGATGATCGCACTGGTGCACATGCACAAGACCGCGGGGACCACGCTTGCCACCATTCTCAAACGATCGTTCGGGATGCGGCACTGTACCGTTTACGCCTGGCAGGAGGGCAGCCCCTATTTCTCCGCCGCCGACTACCGCCGCCTGGCCCGGCTCTACCCGCGCCTGGAGAGCATCTCCGGCCACGACATCAAGCCCTACAGCGACCTCGAGACGGTGCGCCCGGATATCCTGTATTACACCTTCCTGCGCGAGCCGCTGGACCGCACCGCTTCACAGTATCAATATGAGGTGCAGATGGGCGGCGGCAAACGCCCCTTTGAGGAATGGATCCAGCGCCCGGAGAACCGCAACTACCAGGTGGATAAGCTGACCACTGCCAAGACAGCGGCAACAGCCATCGCCACGCTGGAGGGCAAGGGGATGTTTGTGGGGGTGATGGAACGCTTTGACGAGTCAATCGTGATGTTGCAGCGCCGCGTTGGGCCGGACCGCCTGCGCGACATCCGCTATCACCGCAGGCTGGTGGCCCCCAGCAATGAGATCAAGAAGCGGCTGCTCTCAGACCCCGCCACACGGGCCATGCTGGAGGAGGCCAATCGCGAAGACCTGGCGCTGTGGGAGCATGTGATGAGCGATCTCTATCCGCGCCAGCAGCGCGAGTATGGCGCGGACCTGAAGGAAGCTGTCGCCGCTCTCCGTGAGCGCAACGCTCGCATGAGCCGCCTGAACAACACACTCACCCCCCCTTATGTGACCTACTCGGTCAAATGGTGGGGGCTATACATCCCCTCGCTGCAGCTGGCGCGCGCCACCGCACAGCGCCGCTGATCGCCTGTATCCCTCTCATCCGATCCGGTCCGGGGCGGCCCTTGCGGCTGCCCCGCCGGTCAGTGCCGCTCATAGGCCTCTATGCCGCCGATCATTGACACGGTGTCCGGCAGCGCAATGGTGAACCGGGAGCCCCTGCCCGGCTCGCTATCCACCGTGATCGTCCCACCGTGGAGGATAACGAGGTCGCGGCAAATGCTCAGCCCCAGCCCAATCCCCTGCTGCTCAAGCTGGGGGCGGTTGTGCTGCTCGAATCGCTCGAAGATGTCCTGCTGGTGGGCCGAGTCGATGCCAATGCCGTTGTCCTCTACCGTGATCAACACCTGGCCCTCCGCACGCCGCGCGCTGACCAGCACACTACCGGGTTCCTTGCGCTTCGAGAATTTGATGCCGTTATGCACCAGCCGCCGCACTGCATCGGTCAGGTAGGCTTCCACGCAGAACACCTCCAGTGTGGAGGGCACATCCATGCTGAGCGACACACTGCGCGCGCTGGCCTCGTGGCTCAGATCGGCGATGACCTGCTCGATGATGCGCAGCAGCGGCACACGCTCGCGGCGCAGTGTGATCTCCATTTCCACCACGCCGCTGTCGATGCGCACCATCAGCATCAGGTCCTCTACCAGGCGCACCAGCCGCTCCGCGCCCACCCGGATGCCGTTGAGCATCTGGGCGGTGGTATCCGGGTCGAGGTTGGGCATCTGCTCCTGCAGCAGGTTGATGTAGCCGTAGATGTAGGTCAGCGGAGTGCGCAGCTCATGGCTGAAAATGGTGATAAGCTGCTGCTTCATGCGCTCCACGTCGGTGCGCACCACCGATTCAATATCGCGCACACGTTTCAGCCGCCCGCTGATCGCCGCCAGCAGGTCCTCCGGCTCAAACGGCTTGACAATGTAGTAATCCGCCCCCAGCCGGTTGCCCCGCTGGATGTCGCTCTGCTGGCCGCGGGCCGTCAGAAAGATGAATGGGATGGTGGTCCACTGGGGGTTGCTGCGCACAGCCTCATAGAACTGGTACCCGTCCATGTCAGGCATCATGATGTCCGAGACGATCAGGTCGGGCACACAGGTTTGCATCACCTGGAGCGCCACTCGGCCATCGGTGGCGGTCAGCACATGGTAATGACTCAGCTTGAGCAGGTCCTCGACGCCCTCCAGGATGCCGGGATCATCATCAACCAGCAGGATGGTGGGGATGTTGTCTTCAAAGGGAGCTTGCAGTTCCGGGGCAGATAATTCCATGATAGGATCCATGAGATATGTCTCTGGGCTGCTGATTTCGGTGCATCACCTGTGATAAGATGTACCCGGTTTCGCGCCGCCGTGCAATAGGGTTTTTTACCTAGAGGTTGTCATGACTTACTCTGACACTGCGTCGTGCCTGACGGATACCTCACCCCATTGAACCAGCGGTTCACCGGACCTGGGGGGCCGGGGGGTGAGGTCTCTTCACGCATGGAGTAACCTGAAGGAAGTTCATAACACGCTCCAGCCTGTGCTGGCTCTGAGCAGGCGCTCCGCTGCTGTGCCGCGTCCACCCACTCCCGGCCAAAAGGCAGGTGGAGCGTCCGTGCCAGCCAGCCTGCGGCTGCTCAGGACGCCCGCACGGTCAGACCGAAGTATAGTAGGTATATCATCGGCTAGCAAAGGAGATGCGCTGTGCCTGAGGCGCCCGACTGGGCCGCGATGTGGGCCCCCTACGACGAATGCACTTACCGCGAGGCGCTGGCCTACCTGTGCCCCTCTCAGACCGTGCTGGACATCGGGGCAGGCGATCTGCGCTTCGCACGGCGTGCCGCGGCGCTGGGCTGCACGGTAATCGCGGTGGAGCGTCAGGCCGGGGTTGTGCAGCGTGGGCTGAGCGCCGGGCCGCTGCCCGACGGCCTGCGGGTGGTACTTGCCGACGCCCGCACCTGGGAGTTCCCACCGGTGGACCGGGCGGTCCTGCTCATGCGCCACTGCGCCGATTTCGCGCTGTATGTGCACAAGCTACGAGCCTGCGGCTGTGAGGCCCTGATCACCAACGCCCGCTGGGGCATGGGCGTCGAGTGCATCCCGCTGGGGCCTGGCGCACCCTATTCGGCACATCGAGCTGGCTGGTCGGCATGCGTGCGCTGCGGGGCACTGACCTTCATCCCCGGCGACCCCGCCCTTGTGCCGCCCGATGTTGATGTGTGGGTGACCAACGTGGAGGGCTGCCCGTGCTGCGAGGAGCCATGATGCATAAGCTGCTGACAGCGGATAATCTGGTGAGGGCGGCCCGCGGCCTGTTCCTCCTGAACGCGGTGATCTGGCTGGCGCTGGGCATGACCAGCCTGTTCAGGGCGGATGACAGCGGGCTGGGGGCGATCGCGTGGATTGTGGCCGCCCTGCTGCTCGTCAATGCGGCGGGGATGCTGGTGTGCGGGGTGTTCGTGGGCAGGCGGCGCCCGGTGTACTACGTGATCGCCGGGGCGTTTCTGCTGGCCAACCTGGTGCTGACCGTGACCGACCAGTTCGGGCTGCTGGACCTGGCCACGCTGCTGATCGACGTGGTGATCCTGGGGCTGCTGGCCGGGCTGCTGCTGGGCCGCGAGCCCGGCCGGGGGGGCTAAAGGCTGTTATGAACTCTGAGCGAGTCACATGCCGCCAATTGACCTCCCCCCCGGCCTCGCTGCGCTCGGCCCTCCCCCCTCTCCACGCGTGGGAACCGGACCGCAGGCCCGGTGAACCGCTGGTTCAATGGGGTGAGGTATCCGTCAGGCACAACGCAGCGTCAGAGTAGTTTATAACAGCCTCCAGGTGTCTTGCCCCCTGCCGTGCTACAGGTTAACAACGCTGTAACAATTGCCCCACCGGGCGTTCAAACGCCCCCGGATTATGGTATAGTTTGAGCATGAACAGCCGCCAAGCTAACCCTGATCGAGTACCATCTGCACACCACCTTGAGAGGGCGCTGGCGATGTCCTATCTGATCGAGCAAATGGCTGGAGAGCCGATCGTCATTGTGACCTTTGAGGAAGGCTTCGATGCCGGTACACAGACGGGCGACCTGATCCGCGATGTGACCGAAACCCTGGCTCACACCAGCGGCCCGATATTCACCATCTTCGAGGCCAGCAAGGTGAAGATCACGTTCAGCAAGCTAGCCGCCGGCATGGCCGACGCCACCCGCCTGCTGCCCAGCCGCGGGCTGCCACCGCGCATCCAGGGCCTGGTGGTGTGCCGCGATGACCTGATCCGGCTGGGCGCCCGTGCAATCAATCATTCGCAGGGCAGCGAGGTGTTGGTGTTCGACACACTGGATGAGGCGCTCAGCTACGCTCGCCTGTCGCTGCGCTCAGCCCGGCACCGCTCAGCCTGACCCGCAGTAAGCGTTTCTCTGTCACAGCCCGGCCTGTTGAGCCGGGCTTTCGTTCCACCCCCGGTGAGCCGCTGACAGCCTTCACCTGCCGGGTGGGTGCCCCAGTATCTCCAGCGCGGAGTCCACAGCCTCGGTCACGCTGGCATCCTCCAGGCAGTGAGGCGTGCTGTGAGCCTGTGCCACCAGCCGCAGGGCCTCAACAGCGGCGGGATCACCGATGCGGCCCAGCGCCCGAACAGCCTCACGGCGCACCTGCCAGGCGCAGTCGCGCAGCGCGGCCTGGATCAACGCGGGGACGGCACGCCGGCTCCCGATCGCCCCCAGCGCCTCGGCAGCAGCGGCGCGGGTGCGCTGATCCTGTGTTTTGAGTGCGTGGATCAGCGGCTCGACAGCGCGCTCGTCGCAGTATTCGGCCAGTGCCAGCGCTGCGTCATAGCGGGCGCTGCTGCTGCTGTGCTCAAGCTGGCGGATCAGCCTCTCAATACTTTTTTCACTCACCGCAGTCATTATCAGTCTCCTTTGCTACACTCGGCCCGCCTCGATCTGCTGGATAGCCTCCCCGGCCACCTCGTGGACATCCCAGTCCTCCCAGCAGGTCTCCGGGTTGTGGCGCTCTCGCAGGCGGGCCAGCGGCTCCAGCGCGCGCGGGTCACCGATCATGCCCAGGGCGCGGGCAGCATCGCGGCGCACACACCACGAGCAGTCCTTCAGCGCGCGGATCAGCCCATCCACCGCGCGCCGGTCAGCGAGCGCACCCAGCGCCAGCGCGGCCCGGCAGCGCACGCACCAGTCTTTGTCATGCGCCAGGGCATTGAGCAGCGGGCCGATCGCCCGCCTGTCGCCCAGCCTGCCCAACATCTCGGCGGCGCGGATGCGAACCTCTCGATCGCGGTGGGTGAGCAGCATCACCACCCGCTCGAAATCCTTCTCATGCGTCCGGCGACGATGGGTTACCATGGCTCACTCCTTTCTGCCTGAAGCCGGGCCTGTGCAGCGCACAGAGGTTCCCCCGGCCTGAAGACCTGATGGCCGCGCCGGGGCTGCGAGTGGCTGGTGGATGGGGTCTGAAGGGGCGGGTAGTGGGCCGGGGGGCGGGTACCTCCCGGCCTGCTCAAGAGCGAAAGGGAATACGGACGGTTAGCGCAGCTCAGTGCTCAGCACAAACGGGCTTGCCTCACCTTCATACGAACACACTTCGATATAGTACACACCACCTACCGGGTTGTTGATCGACACGAACTCATCAACCGTGCCGAACTCGTTGGACTTCCACATGTACGTCTCGTTATAGACGACATCCGCCCCCACCACCGACTCGAACTCGCCCTGGCCGATGTACAGGTCCAGATCGGTGTTGAAGTCGGCGATGCTGATCGACAGGTTGCTCTGGTTGTCCGGAATCCACAGGCAGTAGTACAGACAGTTGGCCGGATAGCCCTGATCTGTCGCATGCATCTGCTGTTCGTAGCTTACATTGAAATCGATCGGCATGGCGCGGCTGTCGCAGGGGCCAGCCTCAAAGGGAGGGATCTCCTCCTGAGGCGGCTCCGCTGGCTCCTCGGCTGGCTCAACTGGCTCCTCAACGACCGGCGCGGTGTCGCCTGTGGTATCCTCCAGCCGGGTGACCTCGCCACTGGTGTCGCCGCTGCCAGTAGGAGCGCAGGCCAGGGCGGCTGCCAGGAGCATCGCTCCCACAATCAGGATCAACGCAAAGGGTTTTTTCATTGTGTCCTCCTCTTAAGGGTTCATTGTGCCGCACGGGCGGGATGCTGAGGGCTGCCCCCGCCACAGGCCGACGCAGCGGGGAAGGGTGAGAAAGAGATTCACCTGTGCTTCTCCCGCCATTGACGGGCTGCGGCACAGGAGATGAATGATCAGCGGCGGCACTTTGCTCCATTATAGCACACAACCGGCCCGCACGTGCCTGCAGCGCCCACCTGCGCGCCGCCGAACGGGCGTAGCCGCCTCAAGATCGGGCTTGCCATCCGGCCTGCCGCCGGATATAACTCAGGGCATACCCTATCTTATCCCCCGGAGGTCCCTCTATGGCCAGCCTGACCACCACCTCGGATCAGCCGTCCGGCAAGCTGCCCTTCCGGACCAAGTTCGCCTATGGCGCGGGCGATGTCGGCCCGGCGATCATCGCCGGGATCAACGGCTTCTTCCTGCTCGCCTTCCTGCTCGACGTGGCCGGGCTGCGCCCCGGCGCGGCGGGCACCATCTTCCTGATCATCAAGATATGGGATGCCGTCAACGACCCGCTGATCGGTACCCTCAGCGACCGCACCCGATCGCGGCGGGGCCGCCGCCGCCCCTGGATTCTGTTCGGCGCCATCCCCATGGGCCTGGCTTTCTTCCTGCACTGGATCGTACCCCCGCTTGGCCCGGCGGGCCTGTTCGTCTATTACCTGATCGTGGCGCTGCTGCTCGACACGGCCATCACGGCGGTGAACACACCTTATGCCGCCATGACCGCCGAGCTGACCGGCGATTACGACGAGCGCACCAACCTGAACTCGTTCCGCTTCAGCTTCTCGATCATTAGTGGGCTGCTGGCCGTGTTCTTCCACACGGTGATCCTGGGCCTGTTCGATGACGTGTTTGTGGGGCATGCCGTCAGCGCGGCGGTGTGGGCGCTGGTGATGATCGCTGCCACGCTCTATATGGTGTTCAACGTGCCGGAGGGCTCGTCGCTGGAGCGTGAGGTGACCGGTGAGGAGCTGGGCTTCCTGCAGGGGATGAAGATCGCCTTCCAGAACCGGGCCTTCGTGCTGGTCACGGTGATCTACCTGCTCTCATGGCTGGCGATCCAGTTCGTGCAGGCCAACCTGCAGCTTTACGTGCGCTACTGGCTGCGCGCCGAGCCGCTGTTCGGCACGCTGGTGCTGGCCATTCAGCTCTGCTCGTTCCTGTTCGTGCTGTTCTGGTCGTTCATCAGCAAGTTCATCGGCAAGAAGAACGTGTATTATGCGGGCATGGGCTTCTGGATCGTGATCGCGGTGCTGCTGTTCTTTGTGCAGCCCGGGCAGGTCACGCTGGTGTTCGCACTGGGCATCGCGGCCAGTGCGGGCGTTGCCGTGGGGTACCTGATCCCCTGGAGCATGCTGCCTGACGTGATCGAGCTGGACGAGCTGACCACCGGCCAGCGCCGTGAGGGCGTGTTCTACGGCGTTTTCGCCTTCCTGCAAAAGACGGGTATCGCGCTGGCCCTGGCGCTCTCCGGCTGGGTGCTGGAGCTGGCAGGCTATGTGGGAGCCACCCCCGGCCAGCCTTACCCGGTGCAGCCGGAGAGCGCGCTGCTGGCACTGCGCATCTTCGTGGGCCCGGCGGCGGCGGTGGTGCTGCTGCTGGGGCTGGTGGCCGTCTACCTCTACCCGATCACCCGCGAGACGCACGCCGGGGTTCAGGCCGAGCTGGCCCGCCGCCGGGCAGCGCAGGCAGGGGCGCCCCCTCTGCAACCAACTGACGCGCCGGGGTGATATCGGGTACAATCAGGCTGATGAGTCACTCTCGGCATCAGGGGTGAGACATATGGAACATGACGACAGCGCAAAGGCGCTGGCCGATCTGGAGGTGCGGCGCGACCGCACCCTGGCCGATCTGGACGCGGTGCAGGTGGCCCTGCGCTCGGTGCGCCGTGCCATGGAGGACGCCGCCGCCCGCCAGGATGAGGTCAATATTGCCTTCATCGACCAGCTTCAGCGCGACGACCTGGACGAGGCCGAGCGCCAGCGCATTTACCGCGAGTGGGGTGCGGCGCTGACCGCCAGCAGTGATGATCTGGAGAATCTGGCCGCTGAGCACAAACGCCTGCAGGTGCAGGAGGTGCTGCTGGGCCGCATGCTGGAGGAGCTGGACCGGCGCATCGTCAAGGCCCGCACTGACCTTAGCTAGAGGCTGTTATGAACTACTCTGACGCTGCGTCGTGCCTGACGGATACCTCACCCCATTGAACCAGCGCTTCACCTGACCTGCGGTCCGGCGCCGGGCGCGGCGAGGCGTGGGGGTAAGGTCTCTTCAGGCATGGATTAACCGGAAGGAAGTTCATAACACACTCTAGAGCATACCCGCCGGATGTGGAACCCCCTGCCCCCTTTGGGGGGCGGCTGCTCTCTGCAGCGGATATCCTGCAGGCTGCTGTAATCGGCCCGGTGTAACACAAGGAGCATCATTGGATGCCTGACAAAGCTAAACCCAAACCCAAAGCCTATCTCAGCGACATGGACGGCGTCCTGATCAAAGGGGCGCAGGTCATCCCCGGCGCGGTCGAGTTCATCCAGAAGCTGCGCAAGGCTGGCCTGCCGTTCATGCTACTGACCAACAACTCACGCTTCACCCCGCGCGACCATCAGGCGCGGCTGGCCGCCATCGGCCTGGACATCCCCGCCGAGTCGATCTTCACCTCGGCGCTGGCTGCGGCCCGCTTCCTGCAAAATCAGCGGCCAGAGGGATCAGCATATGTTATTGGGGAGGCCGGGCTGACCACTGCCCTGCACGAGATCGGCTATGTGCTCACCGCCCATGACCCCGATTATGTGGTGCTGGGCGAGACGCTGTATTACAACTACGAGAGCCTCACCACCGCCATCCAGCTTATCCAGAGGGGGGCGCGCTTCATCGCCACCAACCCCGATGTCTCCGGCCCCGGTGAGACCGGTCTGGTCCCTGCTACCGGCGCGGTGGCGGCGCTGATCACCGCAGCTACCGGCGTGCAGCCGTACTTCGTCGGCAAGCCCAACCCCCTCATGATGCGCTCAGCGCTGCGCCAGCTTGGCGCGCACTCCGAGACCTCCGTCATGATCGGCGACCGCATGGACACCGACATCGTGGCCGGGATTGAGAGCGGGCTGGACACCATCCTGGTGCTCAGCGGCGTAACCAGAGAGGAAGATGTCAACCGCTTCCCCTACCGGCCGGGGCGGGTGGTGGCATCTGTGGCCGATATTGAGATCTAGAGCGTGTTATGAACTTCTTCCGGTTAATCCATGCCTGAAGAGACCTTACCCCCGGCCTCGCTGCAGGTCCGGCGGGGCAGGCGCCCCTCACAGGCCTGCGGAGCAGGAGGTTATGATGAGACTGCGCACTACCGCCGTATTGATTCTGCTGGCCGGGCTGCTGCTGGCCGGCTGCACACTCTCCGGCCCCGCCCCCGAGGAGCCGCGGCCCGGCGAGCAGCCCGGCTCACAGGATGTGACAGCCATCCCGGCAATGACAATCACGGTTAGCTCCACCGATCCGAAGGTCGGCGATCAGGTGACCATCTCCGGGCAGCTTTCCAACCTGGGAATGCCCCGGTACACCCTGACGCTGATCACCCCCAACCTGGAGGGCCGCCCCGCCGACACCTTCACGCTGGCGGCGGGCCAGATGCTCAACCCCGTGCCCGCCTCGGAAGGCGCGCCCTTTGCGCTGCTCTCAGCCACCGCTGATGCCACCACCGTGACGTTTGTGCTGGAGGCCCTGCGCCCTGCAACCGTCACCGCGATGGTGAGCGCGAACGGCGAAGCCAGGGGGCCGGACGGCGCATTCGTGCCGGGGGTGGCCCAGTCCGGTACGCTGGCCATCACCATCAGCCAGGCCGGGCTGCCGGCCAGCACGGCCCGGCTCGACATCGCGGTCTCGCACGAGGCCATCAACCTGCGCGACCTGATCGGCATCACTGTAACCAACCCGGAGGGCGCCAGCGTTGATACCTACACGCTGACCATCACCGGGGTGGACGGCACAGCGCACACGGCGATCGTGCGGCTGGGCGAGGTGCTGCCTGAGGAGCCGCCTGCCGAGGGCGCGCGCTTCCGCCTGATCCAGGCCAGCGCCGACCCTGACGGCGCATTCTTCGCGCTGCAGGCCCTCGCGCCGGGCACGTTCACCGCCACCGCTGCCGCCACCGCTGACATCGCGCCGGTGAGCGGCACGTCCACGGGGGTCACCTTCACCGTGGCTGATACCACCGGCGCCAGCCCGCTGGGCATCAGTGCCGACCGGGCCATCGCGCTGCCGGGCGAGCAGATCACCCTCAGCGTCACGAACAACGAGGGCCTGGACTTCTCGTCCTACACGCTGTACCTGGAGGCGGCAGGCATCGCCCCGGAGGCAGTCGCTGAGTTCGTGGTGCGCCCCGGCCAGGCCGAGCCGGACCTCTACCCTGTGGAGGGCGCGCCGTTCGAGCTGATATCGGCGGCGGCAGACCCCACCGGCGCTGTATTTGTGCTGCGCGCCGCCCGGCCCGGCGCGGTGATCGCCAGCGTCTCAGCCTACCGCGACACCGTATCGCAGGCGGGGCTTGGCCCGCAGGTCTACGGCGAGTCCGCCCCCCTGAACCTGTTCGTCAGCCTGTATGCCGACCGCGCCGTGGTGCCCATCGGCCTGGCCGCCAGCGCGGAGACGGTCAACCCCGGTGAGGAGATCACGATCACCGTGCGCGGCCAGCCGGTCTTCGGCTTCAGCAGCTATGACCTGCTGGTGTTCAGCGGCGATGATCCCGGCGCCGGGATGCGGCTCACCGCCCGCCTTGATGGGACGTTTGAGGCCGGGCAGGGCCCCGAGAGCGCGCTCTATGAGGCGGTCTCCGGTAGCGCCACCCCTGACGGCGCAACCTTCACGCTCAGGGCGCTGCTGGGTGGAGAGGTCAGCCTGCAGGCGCTGGCCAGCACCGATGACGGCTCCCTGGCCGGGGAGTCAGCGGTGTTGACGCTCAACGCGCCGCAGGTGGCCGCTGAGCAGCCCGCCGAAGGTGAGGGCGAAGAAGAAGCCGCCGAACCCGCCGAGGGTGAGGAGGAGGCCGCCAAGCAGCCTGCCGAAGGCGAGGACGAGGAAGAGGCCGCCGAGGAGGACGAGGGGGCCGGAGTCGAGGCACCGGCTGTTGAGTACACTGTGCGGCCCGGCGACACCCTGTATAGCATCGGGCTGCGCTTTGGTGTGGACTGGCAGGTCATTGCCGGGGCCAACGGGTTGAGCACACCCTACCGATTAACGGTTGGCCAGGTGCTGACCATCCCCGGCAGAGAGGTGTATGTGGTGAAAGCGGGCGACTACCTGCTGGGCATTGCCCGCGCCCTGGGTGTGGACTGGCGCGACCTGGCGCGGGTCAACAGCCTTAGCGCGCCATATACCGTCTATCCAGGGCAGACGCTAATCGTGCCGGGGCCATAAGCCCCCCGCCCATTGCCACTCATTGACAGGGGCGCCCCTCACGGGTGCCCCGCTTTTTGCCCCTACCTCGCCCGGCGATATGCCTCATCGATCCCCATCGTGCGGCATGCCCGCAGCAGGTCGCGTTGCGCCCGCAGTATCTCACTGCCGGGGTTCAGCAGCAGCTTCACGTTGAGCGCCTCCTCGCCCTGATCGCTCAGCAGGTCGTCCGCGTGCTCGCGCAGGAACGCCTGCGCCGCTGCTGCATCGGGCGCAGCCAGCCACTCCTCGATCAGCGCCACCACATTGGCGGTGCGCAGCAGGGCCGAGAGGTCCGGTCCCTCGTCGGATGGCTCTTCCCTCGCGATGCCCAGAAACGCGTCATAGGCCGCGTCGATGCCCATCTCGCGGCAGGAGCGCAGCAGTGCCACATAATCAACAGCACCTTCCTGGCGCTCAGCCTCCGATTCATCGCCCGCCTCCACCATCGCCTCCAGCGCGGCCAGTGCCTCATCGCTCAACAGCTCGGCCTCATGCGCCTTGAGCAGCTCGCGCGAGGTCTCCCAGTCCTCCGCGCTGCACCACGCAATCAGCCGATCGGCCAGCGCCTGAAGGGGAGACGGCCCCTCCGGTTCTTCTTCCTCCTCCGGTAGCGCGGCAAAGGCCTGCTCGATGCCCACCTCACGGCACAAGTGGACCAGCTCCCGCACCGAGGTGAGCATCTCGTCGCCGGGCTTGAGGATCAGCATCATGTCGATGGCCGCCAGGGCCTCATCGCTGAGCAGCTCGGCCTTACGCTCGATCAGGAACTGCTTGGCGGCGTCCTGATCGGGCAGGGCCAGCCACTCTTCAATTAGCGCTACAAGCGCTGCCCCACGCACCAGCGCCGCGCTGCTCTCATCAACCCCGGCTCCCTCCCCCCCGGTTTCCTCGTACATCTCCGCCCCGGGGACGGTCTGCACGGCCTCCTCCCGGCTCTTGCGGCGGGCATCCAGGGCGGCCAGCCGCTCGCGCATGGCGGCGGCGTCGCCTTCCTCACCCTCCTCCTCGAAGATCGCCAGCGCGTCGCGGGCAAGCTGCTCGGCGTCCTCCCATCGCTCCAGCCGCATCGCCAGGTCGGCCAGCTCGCCCATAGTGAAGGCCGCCTGGTAGCGGTCGCCGCCTGCCTCATAGCGCCTGATCCGCTCATAGGCAGCTCGTTCAGCCTCGTCCCACTCGTCACGGGGCGGCAGAGGCAGCTCCTCCTGGATGCGGGCGGTCTGCTGGATCAGTTCCTCGCGGGCGGGCTGCTCGGTCTCCTCCAGCCCCCGTGCTTTGGAGGCGATGTCAGCCAGCTTGCCCTTGCTGACGGCGGCCTGATGCCGGTCCCCCAGCATCTCATAGGCACGCATCTCCTCACGCCGCAGACGCTCGGCCTCATCCCAGCGCTGCAGCTGCGCCGCGATGTCAGCCAGCCTGCCGGTGATGACAGCGATCTGCTGCCGGTCACCCAGCGTCTCGAAGTCGGCCAGGGACTCGCGGTACAGCTGATCGGCCTCCCGCCAATCGCCGCGCCGCCCCATCAGGTCGGCCAGCCTGCCTTTCATTAAGGCGATCTCGCGCCGATCATTGAGCGTGATCAGCGTCTCCAGGGCCTCGCGATACAGCCGCTCTGCACCCGCCCAGTCGCCGCGCCGGGCTGCCAGATCGCCGCGTTTGCCTTTCATAGCAGCGGCCTGCTGCCAGTCGCCCAGCGCCTCAAAGTCAGCCTGCGCCTCGCGGTACAGCCGTTCTGCATCCGCCGATTCCCCACTGTCGGCTGCCAGGTCAGCCCGCAGTGGCTCGACCTGCTGCGGCAGCGTCTCGCCGGAGGTCTGCCGGGAGGCCTCCGCCTGAATGCGGGCCGGGTCATAGGACACATCAAACAGCTGGCCATCGGCCACGCGCATAAAGAGCACCGGCGTGGCCCATTCCAGGTGATTGGGCAGGAAGAAGATCGCGCGGCGCGCCTCGGTCAGGGCAGCCTCCACGCACAGGCCGTCGACCAGTGCCTTGTAGAACTCCTCAGCGAAGGTCAGGGCGGCTCTATCGGTGATCTCGAATTGCATCCCCACCACCGCGGGGATGCCGCGCTCGACCAGGGCGGCGGCTACGCCCGCGAACGGGTCGTCGGGGTCAGGGCGCGCACCCTCACAGGCATTCATCACCACCAGCCGGGTGTCGCGGTATCCGGCAAACAACGTGCCCAGCGTGAAGCCGTTGACCATGTGCGCGCGGTTGTGCTCATCACACAGCGCCAGCACGCTGGATTGGGTCTGCTCGTCATACGCACCATGCCCGATGAAGTGCCACACGTGGAAGGGCTTTCCCTGCTGCTGGGCGCGGCGCAGTGTGCGCTGTAGCGTGCTGATCAGCGCGTCGGGCGTGAAGGTCAGATCGACCAGCCCGGCGCCGGTGAGCGACTCCAGCGCAGTGGTGATCTTCTCGCGCTCCACATCAACCAGCAGCGGGGGTAGCGTGTTGGGCGCGCTGATGGTCACCAGGATACGCAGCGGCAGGTCCACATGCAGCGGGCGCGGCGGCTGCGGCAGGTCCAGGTGACGCACGATCGGCAGGTCGGGGTTCAGGGCCAGGTAGTCGCGGCCATCGCACAGGAACTCCCAGGGCAGGCTGGCCAGCTCAGGGGCGGCGCCGAGCCGCAGCTTGATGCGCAGGCCGCAGCCGCGCTGCTCCATCTCGTAGCGGGCCTTGACCAGCACATCGCGCACCGGGCCGGAGAAAACGGCGTCGTACAGCCTGCTCCCGAAGTCGGATATCTCCTGCATGGGCCGGGGGATGCCGCGCGAGGATCCCTGGCGGGGGCGGCCCACCTTCAGCAGGAAAATCTGCAGGTCCTTGTCATCAAAGGGCAGAGTGAAGATGGTCTCAGCCTGCCCGCCGCCAGGCCCATCGACCTCCGCGCGGTAACGACCCTCACCGGCCCGCTCGATCTTCACCACAAAGTCTTCGTACTCAGGCATCTGCTCTGGCATGGGCTTGCTCCGCGCAAAGGCAACTTTTCAGATTGACACTATCCTCATTGTAATGCGAATCCCTCCTGTTTCATAGCCCCTGATCGCCCCCGCGGGGGCTGATGGACGCCCAGAGGTCGTCAGAGGGGGTGGCCCCTCACCCAACCGTTGATCCCGCCCCCTGCCGCATGATACGATCAAAGGGCAGCCTGCCCTGACTCGCTGCCACAAGGAGATATGATGGAACAGCATCCCGACGCCGCGGTGCGCATCCGCGTGGGCCACCCGCCGCGACGCATCCATACCCACCTGTCGCCTGGCCCGGCCCCGCTGGTGTGGGACCGCCAGCTTCAGATCACCAATCGCCTGTTGATGTGGAGCCTGCTCAGCATCATGAGCGGGGTTGGCCTGATCCTCAGCCGCGTGCCGCTGCTGCGCGGCATCGGCGTGCAGGCCGCCACCTGGGGCGCCATCGACGCCGCCATCGCGGTGATCGGGCAGCGCGCCTCCAACACCCGCCTCGCCCGGCCCGATGCGCTGGAACCCGGCACGCTGGCGCGCGAGAGCCGCAATCTGGTGCGCATCCTGCTGATCAACACCGGGCTGGATGTGTTCTACGTGCTGGGCGGCGCGCTGCTGGCTGCCACCAAAGGCCGTCAGAACGAGGAGGCGCGCGGGCATGGGGTCGGCATCATGGTGCAGGGTGGCTTCCTGTTCCTGTTCGATCTGTACCACGCGCTGCTGCTGACCCGTGAGGAGCGCCCCCGCCCATGATGCCCGATCTCAGCCTCCTCAAGGGGCCGGAGCACCGGCCCTTCACACTGCACGGTGACGGCGACCGCGCCGCCCTGCTGGTGCACGGCTTCCCCGGCTCGCCCGCCGAGATGCGCCCGCTGGCTGAGGCCCTGCACGCGGCGGGCTGGACCGTCCACGCGCCGCTGCTGCCCGGCTTCGCCGCCGAGATCGAGACGCTGTTCGAGCGTTCCCACGAGGACTGGACCGCCGCCGTGCGCACGGCCCTGGCCGATTTGCGGCGCGATCACCGCCGCGTGCTGATTGGCGGTCACTCAATGGGCGCGGCGCTGGCCCTGCGCGTCGCCGCCGAGTCGGCGGCCCGTGGCAACGGCGCGGCCCCTGACGGCGCGGCACTGAGCGCCCCGTTCTGGCGGCTGGGCAGCCGCACCATCGAACTTATGTGGCCAGCCCTGCGCCTGCTGGGTCGCTCGATCAAGCCCTTCCGCCTGATCAAGCTCGACTTCAACGACCCCGAGATGCGCGATGGCATCCGGCAGTGGATGGGCGATGTGGACCTCGACGACCCGGTGGTGCAGCAGTCGATCCGCGATCTGGAATTCCCGGTGGGCGTGTTCGACGAGGTGCGCCGGGCGGGGTCGGCGGCCTACCGCGCCGCCGCCGATCTGCGCCTGCCCACGCTGGTGATCCAGGGGCTTGACGACAACCTGGTGACGGTGCCCCGCACCCGCGACCTGATCCGGCGCATCCCCGGCCCGCTGCGCTATCTGGAGGTGAGCGGCGATCACGACCTGGTGAACGACTCCGGCCCCGCCTGGGAGGAGGTGCGGGCGGCGGTGGTGGGCTTCGCCGCGTCGCTCGATGGCCGGGAGGCGCGGCCCGCATGAGCGAGCGCATCCTGATCGCACTCAGGCATCCGGCCCTGGCCGCGGTCGCACGCCCCTTTATCGAGGGATGGCGGGCGGCGGGAACAGTCTTCCGCACCGCGCTGGTGGTGTGGGCGCTGGGCATGATCGCCATCCCGATCCTGAACTGGACGGTGGGCCCGGCGGCGCTCGATGTCGCCATCCCGTTCAGCGTCATCGCGCAGAGCGCGGTGGTGCTGATCGCCCTGATCGACGCGTGGGGCATGCCGCGCGCGCTGGGCACGGCGCTGCTGATCGCCGCCGTGACGTGGGTGGCAGAGGCGGTTGGCTCGGCCACAGGCGTGCCCTTCGGCGCGTATTCTTACACCGATAAGCTCCAGCCGCAGCTCCTCGACGTGCCGCTGCTGATCCCCTTCGCCTGGCTGATGATGCTGCCCCCCGCCTGGGCCGTGGCGCGGCGCATCACCGGGCGCTGGGGCGGGGCCGCCTTCGTGCTGGTCAGCGCGGCGGCTATGACCGCCTGGGACCTGTTCCTTGACCCGCAGATGGTGGGCTGGGGGCTGTGGGTGTGGCACAACGGCGGGGGCTACTTCGGCATCCCGTGGGTCAACTTCGCGGGGTGGATGCTGACCGCCGCTCTGGTGACGCTCCTGGCCCACCCGCGCGACCTGGCCACCGGCCCGCTGCTGATCGTCTACGCGGTGACGTGGTTCCTCTCGTGGTTCGGGCTGGCATTTTTCTGGGGGCTGCCCGGCCCGGCGGCGGTCGGCTTCGCCGTGATGGGCGTGCCGCTGGCGCTGGCGCTGGCCCGCCCGGAGGAGGCGCGGCGATGAGCTGGCCATGGTGGGTGCTGATCGGGTTCGTCTCCGGCGCGGTGCCCTATTCGCTGATCGTGGGGCGGCTGGCGCTGCACCAGGATATCCGCCGCTACGGCGATCACAACCCCGGCGCGTTCAACGTGCTGAGCGCGGGTGGTGGCAGGGGGGTCTTTCTGGCCGCCGCCCTGCTCGACGGCTTCAAGGGGTGTATCCCGGTGGGCCTGGCCTACTTCGGGCAGGGTATCACGGGGTGGGAGCTGATCCCCGTGGCACTGGCCCCGACGCTGGGGCACATCCTCTCGCCGTTCCTGCGCTTCCGGGGCGGCAAGGCCCTCGCGGTGACGTTCGGCATCTGGGCCGGGCTGACAGTGGGCGAGGCCCCAACCTTCCTGGGGCTGCTGCTGGGCTGGTGGTTTTTCGGCGTGGCGGGCAGCGGCTGGGCGGTGGCGTTCAGCGCGGCCAGCTTCCTGATCTACGCGCTGCTGCGCTGGCTGCCGGAGAACCCGGTGTTTGTCGCGATCTGGGCCATCAACGCCGCGCTGCTGATCTGGCGCTACCGCGACGATCTGCGCACGCCGCCGGCGCTGCGCCCGCGCTTCACCCGCCGCGTCGATGCGCTGCTGGGGCGGCTCGGAGAATCAGAAAGGCCGGTCAGGTGACCGGCCTTTCTGATCGTTGGGGACCTTACCAATAAACCGCTTAACTGAGCCAACACTACCACTAAGCCTATCCCCCGGGTCTATGCTCCCTGACCCGCTCCCTCCACATTTGGGAGGTACTTAGCATTCTATCATTAGATGATAAAAAGAGTCAACAGAAATGGAAGATGGCTCACAATTATCTGCTTGTGAAATATTGTTCTAATCCATGAAAGCAAAGTTATTGACAGATGAGAAACTATGATATAATGATGGCGTAACTTTCACACCGAGAACCTCGCCGCGCGGTGGAGGACAGGTTGGCTACCTGTCCCTCCCTTTGTTTAAATCGCGTGGTGCAGCACATGTTGCCCTGTAAGGAGTGTTTCATGCCTGTGGTATTCGATATCGATCATGCATTGTGGAAGTGGCAGGTCAAGCATGGTAGACGTATGACCTATGCCGATCTGGCCAAGAGAGCCGGGATATCCCTTCCCACCCTGTACCGGCTGAAGTCCGGTGAAGTCCTTCAACCCGATCTACGTAAAGTCAACAAGCTGTGCAAAGTATTAGAATGTGAGCCGGGCGATTTACTGCTGCGTGTTGATACATCAGAGATGCCCGGTGATATTGAGCTGGCCCGGCTCGATCACGAACGGCGTGAACAGCTGCTGAGCGAGATCCGGCGGCTCAACGCGGATCAGGACTGATCCCCCTCTGTGCATTCCCAGCGCATGGCGATCCGCCGCCATGACGCTTTGCCCCCGTCGAAAGATCCCCCTTCACTCAACCCGTCTTCTCCATCCCCGACGCGTGCCGCGGCGGCTTTGCTGCGCGCGCGCCGCGCCGGGTGGGCGTGCGGCGGTGGACGGGCCGGGTGCCGGGCACGGAGAGTCCCTCGCCCCTGGGAGGGAGAGGGACAGGCAGCCGCAGGCTGCCAGGGTGAGAGGAGCATGCGGCCCTGTTGCGCACACCACCCAGCCGCCCGATAATAGGGCTGCCCCATGACCCCAACCAGAGCACCAGACAGGCGGAGACATGCTTATCGTGGCACTCGTCATCACCGTGATCCTGATCGGCCTGGCGCTGATCGGTGTGACCAACGCCCTGGCCTTCCCCCGACTGGATCGCTTCGCCGCCCCTGCCCCACCTGATGCCGCTCCGGCTCACACCCCGTTCGTCTCGCTGCTGGTGCCCGCCCGCAATGAGGCCCCGCGCATCGGCGAGACGGCCCGCCGCCTGCTGGCCCAGGACTACCCCGCCTTCGAGGTGATCATCCTCGACGACCACTCGACGGACGGCACGACGGCGGCGGCGCTGGCGGCGGGCGGCGGCGCCCCGCGCCTGCGCGTCATCTCCGGCGCCGATCTGCCACCGGGCTGGGCGGGCAAGAACTGGGCCTGCCACCAGCTCAGCCGGGCGGCGCGCGGCGAGATCCTCGTCTTCACCGACGCCGACGTGCGCTGGGAGCCGCGCGCCCTGCCCGCGCTGGTCAGGGCGATGGAGGCCAGCCGCGCCGATCTGTACGGCATCTGGCCCACCCAGCACACCATTACCTGGGCCGAACGGCTGGTGGTGCCGCTGATGGCCTTTGTGGTGCTGGGTTATCTGCCGGTGCTGGCGGTGCATCACATCCCCTGGCCGGTCTTCGCCGCGGCCAACGGGCAGTGTATGGCCTGGCGGCGGCACGCCTACCTCAAGACGAGCGGGCATGTGGCCGTGCGCGCCGAGGTGCTGGAGGACGTGCTGATGGCGCGCCGCGTCAAGGCCTTCGGGCTGCGGCTGCGCATCGGCGACGGGGGCGGGCTGATCGGCTGCCGCATGTATGACGGCTGGCCCGCCGTGCGCGACGGCTATGCCAAGAACATCTTCGCCGGGTACGGCGAGAGCTACCTGGCCATCTTCGCGGCGACGATCTTCCACTGGGCGCTGTTCCTGCTGCCGTGGGCCTGGCTGGCGCTGGGCTGGCTGACCCCCGCCCTGCCCGGCTGGCCGCTGTGGCCCGCCCTGCTGATCGCGCTGGGGGTGGGCCTGCGGGCGCTCACCGCCGCCACCACGCGCCAGCGCATCGCCGACGCGCCCCTGATGCCCGTCTCGGTGCTGTTGATGACGGCCATCGCAGCGCGCTCGGTGTACTGGTACGCGCGCTACGGCGGCCCGCAGTGGCGCGGGCGCACCATCCGGCGGCGGTGAGCGCCCCCTGCCCTTGAGCCGTCACCCCGCGCGGGCGGCCTGATGCACCTCATGGGCCGCGCGCAGCCCCGACTCGATCGCCCCCTGTATCCAGGCATGGCGCAGCGAGGTGTGCTCCCCGGCGAAGTGGATACGCCCCTCCGGCGCGATGATGTGCGGGTGCAGCAGCGTCTGCTGATCCGGCTCGAACAGGGCGAAGGCCCCGCCCGCGTGTGGATCATCATGCCAGATGTGCGACGCCCCCACCTCGAACGTCTCCAGGATGGCCGGGTGGACCTGCGCCACGTTCTCCACGGCCTGGGTGATGCGCTCCGCTGGCGAGAGCGACCCCCAGCGCTGGGCATCCTGGCCCCAGGTGTAGCTGCCCAGCAGCACCCCGCGCCCCGTCTCGCGCCCGTGCTCCGGGTAGTAGATGTTGCGCACCGCCAGGTCGGTGACGCTGCCCCCACCGATGATGCCTTCCTCCTCCCAGAAGCGGCGGCTGCACTGCAGGAATATCTTGGCCGAGGCATCGTAGAAAAGCTGGCGGATGGCCCGCTGCTTGCCGTGCGAGAATGGCTTGAGCACTTCCACATGCCGCAGTACCGGGAAGGGCACGGTCAGGATGGCGTAATCGCCGCGTGCGGTGAAGCGCCCCGCTGCCGTCCGGTAGTGGATCACCACGCCATCCGGGGCCTGGTCGATGGCCGTCATGGCCGCGCCGAAACGGATGCGCCCCGCCAGCTCCGGCAGGAAGGCACGCGGCAGCCGGTCCATGCCGCCGTCGATCTGCACCATGTTGGTGTAATACTCGCCCACCTCCTCGCGCAGCAGCTCCATGAACGAGGAATTCATCAGCGACTCCTGGTTGAATAGCAGACCGAAGCGCTCGATGGCCCCCTCTGACCAGCTCTGCGCCTGCAGGAACTCACGGATCGAGTAGTGGTCATACTCACGCACGATCGCATCCCAGGCGGCATCGCCTCCCGCCTGCACCCGCGCCATCAGCGGGCGGATCGCCTCCTCCCAGAGCTGCCCTGCCGATTTACCACGCTCGCCAGGGGCCAGGTCAAAGCCCAGGATGTCGGGATTCGCCTCGGCCTCGGCGATGCGGAAGCGCCTGCCGCCCAGGTGGTAGTAGGCCTGCAGATTGCTCATCGTGAATGGGCTGATGGGCAGCTTCAACTTCTCCACATAGGCCATCGTCAGCGTGTGCGAGCGCGGGATGCGCATCGCGCCCGCCTCGGCGTGTAGCCCCGGCGCGAACGGCTCGCGCAGCGTGTAGATGCGTCCACCCACGCGCCCCTGCGCCTCCAGGATCAGCGGGTCATGGCCGGCACGCAGCAGCTCGGAGGCGGCCACCAGCCCGGCCATGCCCGCCCCCACGATGATCACGCGCTGTGGCGCGGCGGCGCGGGGAGATAGCCCCTCGCGGATAATGGCATGATAATCCAGCCCGTCTGCGCTATGTGACATTCAACACCTCTTTTATCCAGATATGCGCTGCGCCCAGTTTGGAGGAGATCGGGCAGAAATGCAAACGCACTTCCCGCATGCCGGTTATTGGCCTTACCCCCCGGCGTCGTTCGATGCTGTGCACCGGATCAACAGGCTCCATGAGGCATGGAGCTGCGGCCCGACGCTGCTGACCGGACTGGCCGGGCGGCCAGCCTGCGACGACACGGGCTGCCCTGGCACTGTTTCTAACAGCAGCCTGGTCGAGAGGGAGAGACTTCGCCGCGCACACACAACAGCCCCGGCCTGACGGCCGGGGCTGCACCTCCCAGATCACGATAACCGGATGAGGGGGCGGTCTCAGCCCTCCAGCGTGGAGACGTCGCCCACGTCCTGGCCCAGCGCGTGCGCCCGCAGCACGCGCCGCATGATCTTGCCGCTGCGTGTCTTGGGCAGGCTGGGCACGGCCTCGATATGGGCGGGGACCGCGATCGGGCCGATCTCATGGCGCACGTGCTGTTTCAGCTCCTCCTGCATGGTGGGCCACTCCCCCACCCCCTCGCGCAGGATCACATAGGCGTAGATGATGTTGCCCTTCACCTCGTCGGGCAGGCCGATCACCGCAGCCTCGGCCACGTTGTGATGGCTCACCAGCGCACTCTCGATCTCGGCGGTGCCCAGCCGGTAGCCCGACACCTTGATCACGTCGTCGATGCGCCCGATGATCCAGAAGTAGCCGTCGTCGTCCTTGCGCGCCGAGTCGCCTGCCAGATACCAGCCCTGCTCCTTGAAGCGGCTCCAGTACTGCGTCACGTAACGCTCATCATCGCCGTACACCGTGCGCAGCATCGACGGCCAGGGATGCTTGACCACCAGGTAGCCGTCCTCGTTGGGGCCGCACGAATTGCCGTCCTCGTCCACCACATCGATCACCTGGCCGGGGAACGGATACGTGGCCGAGCCAGGCTTCAGGTCGGTGACAGGCAGCGGCGTGATCATGAAGCCACCCGTCTCGGTCTGCCACCACGTGTCGATGATGGGGCAGCGCCCCTGCCCGATCACACGGTGATACCAGCGCCACGCCTCCGGGTTGATTGGCTCCCCCACTGACCCCAGCAGGCGCAGGCTGGAGAGGTCATGGCGCGTGGCCCAGGCATCACCGAAGCGCATCAGGCCGCGGATCGCCGTCGGCGCGGTGTATAGCACGGTGATGCCGTAATGCTCCACCAGCTTCCACCAGCGGTCGGGGTACGGGTAGTTGGGTGCGCCTTCATACATGAAGCTTGTCGCGCCCAGGATCAGCGGGGCGTAGACAATGTAGGAGTGCCCGGTGATCCAGCCGGGGTCGGCGGCGCACCACCAGCGGTCCTCCTCGCGGATGTCAAAGGCCCACTTGAGCGTCGTGGCAATGCCCACCTGATAGCCACCGTGCGTATGCAGCACGCCTTTGGGCTTGCCGGTGGTGCCGGAGGTGTAGAGGATAAACAGAGGGTCCTCCGAGTCGACGATCTCGGTCTCGCAGCCGCCGTTGGCGATGGGCAGCTTCTGCAGCTCGTGATACCAGAAGTCGCGGCCCACCTCCATATTGACGTCCTGCCCGGTGCGCTTCACGACGATCACGGTCTCCACCACCGGGCTGCGGCCCACCGCCTCGTCGGCGATCTGCTTCAGCTCGACGATCTGGCCGCGCAGCCACGCGCCGTCGCAGGTGATCAGCACGCGGCTCTGCGCGTCCTCAATGCGCTCGGCCAGTGCCTCGACGCTGAACCCGCCGTACACCACCGAGTGGATCGCACCGATCTTGGCACAGGCCAGCATCGCCATGGCCAGCTCCGGGATGCGCCCCATGTAGATCGTCACGCGGTCACCTTTGCGCACGCCCATGCTCTTGAGGATGCAGGCGAACTGGTTGACCTCCTGCCAGAGGCGGAAGTACGAGAAGGTGCGCACGTCGCCCGGCTCACCCTCCCAGATCAGCGCCAGCTTGTTCTTGCGCCAGGTTTTCACATGGCGGTCGAGTGCGTTGTACGCGATGTTGGTTTTGGCCCCCACAAACCACTTGTAGAACGGCGGGTTGCTGGCATCGAGCACCTGCTCCCATGGCTCAAACCAGTCGACCAGCTCGCGGGCGCGCGCCTCCCAGAACGCAACGGGGTCGGCGGCGGCCTCCTGGAGCAGGCGCTCATATTCGGCGCGGGTCACATGGGCGCCCTCACGGAACTCCTGAGGCGCGGGGTAGACCTCGTGCTCGGCTTTGAGGATTTCCTGCTCACGGTCTTTGTCGATATGTTCCACGGCTGTCCCTCCTGTGCGCTGCCTGCGGATCAATGACCATCTGCGGCCCGGTTGTCTACTGGCCATTTATTATAGGAATTGTCGGCTTGAAGGAAAAATAAAGGCGGCGGCTGGCGATTTTCCCTTCGTTGCCCGCCCTCCGCCGGTCATCCGCTGCACACCCCCGCACTGCCAGCCTGCGGCTGTCCAGCCGTGCAGCCCTCCACCCCTGCCAACTTGATCCAGATCATGGGAGGCGGATAATATAATCTGCTAGATTATCTGCAAACCTGTCAAAACCTGTGACGATCTGGAGCGTGAGATGAGCCAGAGCATAGCGACCAGCCGGGCCAGTATCAAGTCCGTCGCCCTGCCTGCGGAACACGGCGGCTGGGGCTTTTTGTTCGAGCCGATCCTGCTAGGGCTGTTCACCGCGCCATCCGCCGCCGGGCTACTGCTGGGGCTGGCGGCACTGGCCGCCTTCCTGCTGCATCAGCCGCTGCTGATCGCCATCAAGGACCGGCGCAAAGGGAAGCGCTGGGCGCGCACTGCCCTGGCCGACCGCTTCGTCCTGCTCTACGGGCTGGTTGGGGCGGGGGCGCTGGCGCTGGCCCTCTGGATCACGCCACACCCCTTCTGGCTCCCGCTGCTGATCGCGGTGCCGCTGGGGCTGCTCAAGCTGGGCTATGATCTGGGCAGCGCGGGCCGCGCCGCCGCAGCCGAGCTGGTGGGCGCGTTGGCCTTCGGTGCACTGGCCCCGGCGATCGCGCTGGCAGGGGGCCGTGACCTGTGGCCCTCCCTGGCGCTGTGGGCGCTGCTGGCCGGGCGCACCATCCCGGCCATCCTGTACGTGCGTGCCCGCCTGCGGCTGGAGCGCGGCAAAGAGATCGCCACTCGCTCTGTGGGGTTGGCCCATCTGGCGGCGGTCATCGGCGCCGGGGTGCTGGTCTGGCTGAGGGCCGCGCCGCTGCTGGCCGTGGTGGCGCTGACCCTGCTGCTGGCCCGCGCGCTATGGGGGCTTTCCCCGCACCGCCGCCGTGTGACGGCCCGCGTCATCGGCTTCGGCGAGCTGGGCTGGGGCCTGCTGACCGTGATCCTGATGGGGCTGGGGCTGACAGTCGGCCTGTAGCAGGCTGCCGCAGCACGATCCCCTGCAGACAAGGGCGCTCCGGGTGAGCGCCCTTTTTGCGCCCTGCGAGCAGCCCACCTGAACACCGCTGCCCCCTCTCAGGAAGGTTATCAGGTGAAAAGGTGAAGGAAATACTTGAAACAAACACCGATTCGCCGTATGGTATTACAAGCATTCTCAGTGAAGGGGGCATTCATGTCACACCCGTTTGAGGTGGGCCAGGTCTATGCCAACCGCAATGGCAGCTACGAGGTCCTGAGCATCGACGAGCGGCGCGGCACCATGCAGGTGCGCTATGTGGAGACCGATGCGGAGGCCGAGCTGATCATCAAGATTCAGCAACGCATCTGGGAGAACCTGGCGCTGGAGGAGCAGATCGCCAGCCGCCGGGCTGCTGAGCGTGAAGCGCGTCACATGCAGCGCTACGGTGAGGACTTCTCTGGTCTGGCCGAGTCCGATTTCACCGCCGCGCCGGAGGGCATTACCTGGCGCAGCCGGCGCGGGCTGGCGGGTCGGGTGGCCCGCCTGCTGAGCGAGAACACCCCGTACACCTTCCTGCCCTGGACCAGCGAGAGCTGGCCGGTCGCCTATCTCGTCCACCGTGAGAACTACGAGATCGCCAACTCCGACATGAGCAGCCGCAAGGCCCGCTTCATGATCGAGATTGACGAAAGCGGTATCTACTACGGCTTCCACATCGAGCGCAGCAGCGCCGCCATGGATGACACGTGGGACTGGCCCCAGCTCATGGCACGGCTCAAAGCCAGCGACCGCCTTAGCCTGGTGATCAGCCGCGCCGAGCTGCAGTACGGGGCGCGGCTGGTGGGGCGCATCAGCGAGGAGGAAGGGCTTACCCGCTACCACGCGCCGGAGGCCGAGCGCGCGCTGTGGGACGAGAATCACATCAGCACCATATCAGTCGAGGAGCGCCTGGAGGTGCTCAACGACCTGCCCGAAGGGCAGTGGTGCAGGGTTTACATCATGGCCCACAGGAGCCGGGACGAAGCCCTGGCGGCAGGCCCTGCGATCGCCGACCAGATCGCTGACTTCATGCAGCATCTGCTGCCGATCTACGAGGCGGCCGTTACCTGAGTGTGCGGCCCGCCAGGTGTGTTGTCAGCAGGGGCAGCGGAGCCCGCTGCCCCTGTTTGATCCCCTTTCACAGGGAACGATCACACCACAGCGGCGGTCTCCTGCAGTTGCGCCCCTGCATGCGGCGCCGCGCCCAGCGCCGACAGCAGCTCCCCGGCCACATGCACCGGCACCGCCAGCCCTACGTCCGGGCCGGTCATGATCGTGTTCAGGCCGATCACGCGGCCCTGCACATCCACCAGCGGCCCGCCAGAGTGCCCCGGTCGGTAGTGCAGGCTGACAGCCAGCCACTCGCGGCCCGGCAGTGGATTCTCCGGCAGGGCCGCGCCCGCCCCGATCACCACCCCCGCCGTCGCCGCGCCGAACACCCCCCATGGGTGCCCCAGCGCCAGCACGATCTGCCCCGGCCTGACCGAGCGCGAATCGCCGGCGGTGACAGCGGGCAGGCCCTCGGCGTCCACGCGCAGCACGGCCAGATCATGCTCGGCGTGGCGTGCCAGCAGCGCGGCCTCCAGCTTACGGCCATCGGGCAGCAGCACCCGGGCCGAGCGGCCCTGCACCACATGTGCATTGGTCAGGATGACCCCGTCTACTGACCAGATCACCCCTGCCCCCTGGCCCCCGCGGCCATCCCCAACCACCACCAGCCCGGCGCGCGCCCGCGCTGCCGCCGCTGCCAGGCCTTCATTGAGATGCTCCAGTGATGCTGTCATCTTGTTGTCTGTCTCCCGAAGCGATCACCACCGTTATCCCGGCATCCGATCCCGTCCGTGACATCTGCGCCCCATGCATTAAACCCGTTCGCCAATCGTCACCGTCAGCTCGCGCAGCTCTCCACCGCGCAGGATGCGGGCCGGCACCTCTCGGCCCACGCGGTCGCCGGTCAGCAGGCCCAGTAGCTCCTCAAGGCTGCGCACCGGGTGACCGTCCACCGCCAGGATGGTATCGCCCAGCAGCAGCCCGGCGCGCTCAGCAGGGCTGCCCGGCTCCACCGAGACCACCAGCAGGCCGGTCTCCTGCCCCAGCTCGGCGGCCAGCGCCTCCGGCAGCCGGGCGGGCTGCGCACCGACCCCCAGGTAACCGCGCCGCATCCGGCCGTGCGTCAGCAGATCGCCCACCACCCGACGCAGTGTGGGGGCCGCCAGAGTCAGGCTGATGCCGCGCAGCAACGCCGACGTGTTCAACCCGATCACCCGCCCGGCCATGTCAATCAGCGGCCCGCCGGAGAACCCCGGATACATCACCACATCCGTCTGGATGGTGTGTTCCAGCATCTGCGGGGCCGGTGGATGCATGTGATGATGCCGCCCGCGTCCACGGCCCGGCGGCGGCCCCGGCGGCATCGGCGGCCCCGGCGGCATCGGCGGACCGAACATGGGCGGCAGTGCCTGCCAGCCCTCGCCCAGCGCGCTGATCACACCCAGCGTGGCCTGCGGCCCTCTGCCGGGGCGCCCCAGCGCCAGCACCAGATGCCCCACCCGCAGGCTCTCCGGCTCGGCCCAGGCCGGGGCGGCCAGCCCCCCTGTCTCAGCGCGCAGCACGGCGATGTCGGTGGAGGCGTCGCGCCCGGCCAGCGCTGCCATGACGGTCTCGCCGTTAGGCAGCCCCACGCGAATCTCCTCATCGCGCGCCACTACATGGTGCGCCGTGACGATCACGCCATCCTCTGCCCACACAATGCCGCTGGCGGGCAGGCGGCGGCGTGCTTCCACACGCACCAGGCTGGCCGCAGCCCGCTCAACCAGCCCCGCCAGTGCCTCAGAGAACTCAACCAGTGTCTCGCTCATCACGATCTCCCCTGCTGTAAAACAGCACTATCCCGATGATCTGCCCTCAGTTTACGGTGTCTCGTGGGGGATGTGACCGCCTGTCCGGGGGGGGTGCTACCCGGAAAAAAGGGCAGGTGCGGGGTGATGGAATGCTCAAAGCCCCCTCACGGCAAGGGAGCTTTGCAAAGGGCGGCGCTGTGCCTGTTTATCAGCCGCGCCCGGAGATCACCCGGTGTGAAGAGCTTCGATCATCCTCACGGTGCGGGCAGCGCTCCCACCGTGATGACAGCCTCGTCGAAGAAGGCGGGGATCGGCTCACCCGTGTCACGGCCACCCGTGCCGGTGAATAGCCCAGCCCGCAGCTCAGTGCGCACCTCCGCCAGGCCGGGCATGTCACGCTCGGCGGCAAGCCGCCAGCCCCTGCCATCCAGCAGATCGTAGAAAGCCAGCACGCGCGTGTCCTTCACCGCCAGCATGAGGCGAATCGGGCCGCCGGGCAGGCTCCCCGGCTCTGCCACCACCAGCTCCTCGGGGTCGCGCGGGGCCACGCTGAACACCTGGAAATAGAGCGCATCACCGCCGCAGCCCTCCTGATCGCAGAAGCCGCGCGCAAAGGTGACGACGGGCCGCCCGGCAGGTGTCATTAGCACCAACCCGGCACGCTGCAGGTTCTGCGTGGGCCGCACCTCCACATGTGCCTCAAATGTAACGATCCCGGCGTCGGGCAGCGCCACGATCAGGCCGGGCAGGTCCAGCCCCTCCCGCACCGAGAAATCGCCGGAGCCGGGCAGCACAGGCAGCTTCAGCCGCCCCTCAACCAGCTCCCAGCCCGGCGGCTCATCGATCCACTTCCACGCTTCGGCCAGCCCCTCACCCTGGAAGTCATCGGCAAAGACCATCTCACCGCGCGGCTCCTCAGCCACGCCGGGATAGGCGCAGGCCAGCAGCCCGCCAACGCGGATCACGCCGCGCTGGGCCACCACTGCAAAGCCCCCCGGCAGCAGCGGCTGCTGATCGATCCATTCATGCAGCAGCTCGCCATCAACGCGGAAGATGATGCGTTCGCCCTTTGTCTCCAGCTCCAGGACATGCGTAAGATCGTCCTCCAGCAGAAGCGGGCGGTCGGGCAGATAGATATGGAAGCCATCCGGGCCGATGCGCACAATGCCGCTGGTCTCGGTACCAAACTGTCCGGCATAGCCCGCCTCAGCGGGCTGGAGACGGGTGAACACCTGGATGGCAGCGGGCAGCTCGTTGGCCCCGGCGAGCACGCGCAGCACGCCATCGCCCAGCAGCGGCTCAGGTAGATACAGCATCGTTTGCTGAGTGCCCACCGGTGACATCACCAGGTAGCTGCGGTCGCCCACGTTGACCAGCCCGGCCCCCTCCGGAAGCTCGCCCCGGTAGTCCTCGAAGGTCTCATGGAAGACCTGCTCACTCCCCGGCGGGCACTCACCCAGCATATCGGGCGGCATGGCATATCCCTCGGCCATCCCGGCGGCCTCGGCGGTCATCCCGGCGGCGATCTCGGTGGCGATAGCGGGGAAGTTCTCATCGATCTGGCGGGCGATGCCATCGCCCACGATGCGCCCGGTGCGCAGCGCAAAGATGATCACCCCCACGCACAGCAGCGCCACTGCTACCAGCAGGCCGCCCGCAATCGCCCACCAGGGCAGACGGCGGCGCTTTTCGAGTGCGTTGGGCGGCGGGGTGAACGAGCCGGGCGGAGTCGCCAGCACGCCCGGTGGTGTGGACGGCCGACCCTCGCCAGGCGTGACAAGCGGCAGCGTGGCGTCCAGATCGGTCGATCTCGGCGGCGAGACAGCGGCTGTCTCACCCGCGCGGCTGGCCTCGACCGCCTCACGCAGCGCGGCGGCCAGCTCCCCGCAGGACTGGTAGCGGGCGTCGGGGTTCTTGGCCATCCCCTTGAGGATGACGCGCTCCACAGCAGCGGGCAGCCCCGGCCTGACCTGCGACGGCAGAGGCAGCGGCTCATGGATGTGCTTGATCACCACCGCCATCGGCGTCTCGGCCTGGAAAGGCACTTCCCCAACCACCATCTGATACAGCACCACGCCCAGCGAATACACATCGGTGCGATGGTCGATCGGCTGGCCAAGGCCCTGCTCCGGCGACATATAGGCCGGGGTGCCGATGATGCCGGACCCGGTGAACTGGGCCGATCCCTCCACCAGCTTTGAGATGCCAAAGTCGGTGATGTAGACATCCCCCGCGCTGTCGAGCATGATATTAGAGGGCTTCACGTCGCGGTGGATGACGCCGCTGCGGTGGGCATGATCCAGCCCCTCGGCCACCTGAGAGACGATGCGGGCGGCCTCATCCAGCGGTAGAGGGCCGCCGACAAGCCGATCAGCCAGCGTGCCTGCCTGCAGGTAGCGCATCACCAGATAGGTGATGCCGTCGTCCTCACCGTAATCGTAGACGGGCAGGATGCGGGCGTGCTCCAGCCGGGCGATGATCTTCGCCTCCTGCTCAAAGCGCCCGATAAATGAGGGGTCCGCAGCGAAATGGCGCGGCAGCACCTTGATCGCCACGTAGCGGTCAACGTTGGGCTGATACGCCTTGTACACGGTGGCCATGCCGCCCAGGCCAAGCTGCTCGATGATGCGGTACGGCCCCAGGTTGCGCCCCACCAGGTCGCTTCCCATGCTGCTCTCTCCGGGATAGGTTCGGCTAACAGCCAGATGATAGCATAGGCGGGGGTGGCTCGAAAGTAGGGAAGTGCCTGCCCCCCGGATATTACAGGGATTTTACATCCCGGCCCGCCGAGAGGGATAGATCGCCCCGATTTTGCCCTATAATGGGGGTACACACTGGTGTGCCCCACCCCGGACCAGTTGCCCCACGCACCGGATGGCGGCTTACTCGGGCGTGCTCAATGAGGGGGAACAATGGCGAAGCAGAGTAAACGTAAACCAACTGCGTTCGACCTGGTGCTGTTCGCCTTGCTGGCGGTGATGGTGCTGCTCATTTACTTCGAGGCGCTGCCGTCGGAGCTGTTGTGCGGGGCGTTCTGGGGGCTGATCGCCTTCATGGTGATCCGCGAGCTGGTGTTGTGGGTCAGAGGGTGGCGTGCCCGGAAGGACGCGGAGCGGCTGCGCGGTGCACCGGGCGGCCCGGTGCAGCTGTCCGCAGGATCGGGGGAAGGCTGGCGGAAGCCAGGCGCCCCCACACCCGGGGCGCCCACACCTGCATCGACCGCACCCGCCCAGATCGGGCGCCGCATTTTCATCTCCTACCGTCGGTCAGACAGCGCCGACGCGACCGGGCGGCTGTATGACCGGCTGGTGGCGCGCTACAGCAAAGAGCGCATCTTCAAAGACGTGGACAGCATCCCACTGGGGGCGGACTTCCGACAGGTGATCGATGGCGCGGTGGGCAGCTGCGCGGTGGTGCTGGCGATCATCGGGCGCGGGTGGTTGAGCGCCCGCGACGAAGGGGGCCGCCGCCTGGATGACCCTGCCGACTTCGTGCGGCTGGAGATCGAGTCGGCGCTGCGGCGCGGCATCCCGGTGATCCCGGTGCTGGTCAGCGGCGCGGTGATGCCGCGTGAGCCTGAGCTGCCCGCATCGCTGCGCGAGCTGACCTACCGCAACGGCGCCCCGGTGCGGCCCGATCCCGACTTCCACAGTGATGTGGACCGGCTGATCCGCGCACTGGATAACCTGCTGCGGTAGAGCGCAAAAAGCAGAGGGCGCGGGGATGTCGCTTCATCCTCGCGCCCCCACCTGATGGGAAAAGCCCCGCCTCAGGAGGACGATCCCTCCATCGGCGTCATCGGCGCCATCGACTGGAACAGGCACATGCGGTTGCCTGTGGGATCGTGGAAGACGGCATACCAGCCCACCGTCGGGATTTCCGACTTGCCGATCTCGACCTTGCCCCCCAGCTCGATCACCTTCTTCAGATCGGCCTCGAAGTCGTCCGTCTCCACATACAGCAACACCTCCCCCACCTTCGCGCCCGGCGACTCAAGCGGGTTGTAGCCCCCGCCCACGCTGCCGGTCAGGAAGCCCGTGTAGTTCATCTCGGGCATATCGACGTATTCCCAGCCGAACAGGTCTTTGTAGAACCGCGCCGACTCAAGGCGCTGTTTGGCCGGGATCTCGATGTGAACGATCGCGCGTTTCTGGCTCATGGCTGACTCCTCTCATGTCCCCCAATACGAACTTATGTTCTAATTATCGCACAAACGTTCTGATGTGTCAAGGCACACAAAGCAGCGCAGGGAAAGCGTCAGGCAAAAACAGAGGACCGGAGAGCCAGCGAGGTCGCGCGACTGCTCTATCCGCCCCTCAGGACGTAAGCTCCGCGCAGGCGGGCCATCAGCCGGGCCAGCTGCAGCATCGTTCTGAGACGCAGCCAGAGCGCCGCCGGGCCGCGCGTGAAATGGTCGAGCCGCACGCGAACCAGCCGCAGCCCCCACATCGCCAGATGGATCAGGCGCATGTTGTCGCGCAGCTTCACATCTTCCATGCGCCCGGCCCAGTCCAGCACCGCGTCCAGATGCCGCTCGGCCTGTGCCAGATGCTGCGCGGCGTCGGGCCGGGGCGGTGTGCTGCTCAACGCATCGTACAGGCGCACGCGCGCCGCATCGAAGCCCAGCCAGTGCTCGATCAGCGCCAGCTCGTCCAGCAGGTGCCCCCGGGCTGCCTCCTCCGCTGAGGGCATACCGGGCCCCTGCCGGGCGCCCCATTCGCCCCGGGCGCGCTCCGCCAGCATGCGGGCCTGCCCGGCCAGCCGCTCGATCTCCGGGCTGCGGGCGGCACGCTGCTGCAATACCTCAGGCGGTGCGTAGACCGGGTCGCCCATGTCGACCGGCGGATGCCGGAGCGGGCGGCCCTGCTCAAACGTCAGCCGGACCTGCTCCGGGGCCATATCGAGCGCCAGTGCGAAGGCCCCCTCCAGCGCCCGGTACATGGCGGGCAGATCGGGGCTGTCGCTGCCAAACGCCGCCCGGCAGAAATCCTTCACCACCGCCAGCAGGTCCTGATCGGGGTTCCAGCTCAGCCGCGTGAACAGCCAGGCGTTCAACTGAGGGGCGTCCCATTCGCGCGTGCCAGTCATCAACGCCCCCACCGTATGCGCGCCCGCATCGCGGTAGAAGCGCAGGTCGGCCTTGATGACGGTGGGCAGCGGCGGCAGCACCGACTTGAACAGGATGCCATCCAGGTAATACTCGAACACGCGCGCCGGGCACGCCCCCGCCGCCCGGAAGTGCGCCACCTGCGCCCGGAACGTCCCCGGATAGCGCGGATGGTTGACGGGCGAGGTCGGGCTGTCGATGGGCTGGGCGTAGCAGCGCATGCGGGGCGCCCACAGCATGTGCACATTAGAGCGCGGCCTGATGCGGGCAGGCACATCCTCGGTGTCGTGGTAGGCCAGGAAGCTGATCTGCGCGGCGGGGTTGATGCCCTCCAGCACCTCAGCGATGGCGTTGATCGCCAGCAGCGCCTGCTCGGAGGCGGTGTAAGCGCGGCAGCGCTCGCACGAGCACCAGCCGCCCCCGGCGATATCGTCCGGCCACACGTGGAACACGTCCACCTCCGGGCGGGCGCGGAAGTGCGCGGCGGCGTTCTGGCGGATGATGGCCAGCCCGGCCTCGCTGGTGGGGCAGAAGTTGTGATCGGGCGTGCGCCTGCCGTCCCGCTCGCGGAACGCATCCGGCAGGCTGCGGAACAGGCGGCGTGGCAGCAGGGCGGCCAGCCCGTGCCCCCCATGCTCGATGACCATGCCGCGCTGGCGGGCCATGCGGATCAGTGCGGCCCGGCTGCTCAGGTAGTGGCTCTCATGCGCCGCGCCCAGCGCCAGCGGCTCATCGATGGTGTGGAAGAAGATCGTGTTGAGCCGGTTACGGGCGGCCCACTCGATCCAGGCAGGGCCGTCTTTGAGGAACGCGTAATGCCCCACGATCAGGCCGCGCCCCGCCAGCGCCGGGCGCTCCTCGACCGGCCCATCGGGCAGCGTGAAGGTCGGCCCGGCGGGCAGCCGCTCGCCCTGCGGGCCGGGGCTGACCCAGCGGCAGCCCAGTGCCTCCAGAAAGGCATACACGCCGAACAGCAGCCCGCGCGGCCCATCCCCATCGATGGTCACCAGGTCAGGGCGGGCCTGCCAGCGGAAGCCGTCTGTCTCCCCCCCGCGGTGCGTCAGGGTGATGCTGCGCAGCCCTTCGCGCTGCCGCGCCGTGACCAGCGGCGAGACGCCGGTGATCTTCTCCAGCGCGGCCCGCAGCTCGGTGACGGCCAGGTCAAACACGGGGTCAGAGGGGGCCGCGGCGGCGATGCGCCATTCCTCGGAGAAATCGAGTGTGATCAAGCCGATCTCCTGTGATGTGGGCGGATGATATGCCGCCCATTTTACCGGGGAGCGCCTTAGCGGGGTAGCGGCTGGCCGCCCTCCGGTTGTTGATCCCCCCCGAGGGGTCCGCAGCCCGGCGCTTCAGCACCGGGTCAGGGGGCACATCGCGCGCCGCATCGCCCGTGAAACCTTAAAAAGTTCACAAAGGGTCTTGTCAAAACGGTGCAGGTGTATTATCATAAGTCTCGGATGGTACTGAGATACTATCCTCAATTTGTGATTGCGCCTCAGTATGAGGCTTTAAGCGACCCCCATGTGCTGAAGAGACCCCAGCCACCTACGTGGTGTCCCCGGGGTCTTTTCAGCTTTAAAGCCCGGCTTCGCGCTCGATGTGACCCTACCCCTCCAGCGACCGGTACAGCCAGCCCATCACATACGGGATCGGGATCAGCGCGTAGATCACGATGCTGGCACGCGGGCTGATCCATGCCAGCGCGATCGCCAGCAGATAGGCCGCGACGGGCAGCAGCCGCCATACCACAGGCCTCCCGCCCGATCGGGTTTGTGTCCCCTGCAACTTGGCATACAATGAGGATGGGGGCAGCGCCCCGGGCCGGTGATGCCCGGCCCGCTTGTATCTACCCTTACATCTCTCCACGGAGCAGGACCATGATCAATTTTGCCTTGACCGAGGAACAGGAAATGCTGCGCCGCATGGCGCACGAGTTCGCCGAGAAGGAGATCGTGCCAGTGGCCGCCGAGCTGGACGAGACGGCGAAGTTCCCGCACGCCATCATCGCCAAGGCGCATGAGGTGGGGCTGATCAACATCAACATCCCTGAGGAGTACGGCGGTATGGGCGCGACCGTGCTGGAGGAGTGCATCATCGCCGAGGAGCTGGCCTGGGCCTGCTCCGGTGTCAGCACGGCCATGACGATTAACAACCTGGCTGCTGTGCCGATCAAGCTGGCGGGCAGCGAGGAGCAGCGCAGGCACTGGCTGGGCCGCATGATCGACGGCGAGCTGGGGTCGTATGCCGTCACCGAGCCGGATGCCGGGTCGGATGTGGCGGGTATGACGGCCTTCGCCGAGAAGCGCGGCAGCGAGTACATCCTGAACGGCTCCAAGACATTCATCTCTAACGCCTCGGAAGCGTCATTCTTCGTGGTGTTCGCCCGCACCTCGCGCGAGGATCGCTACGGCGGCATCAGCTGTTTCATCGTCGAGCGTGACCGGCCTGGCTTCTCCGTCAGCAAGAAGTTCGACAAGCTGGGTCAGCGCTGTGCCGACACTGCCGAGATCTCGTTCAGCGATCTGGTAATCCCGGAGGCCAACCGCCTCGGCCCGGAGGGCAGCGGCTTCATGACGGCGATGCGGGTGTTCGACTGTTCGCGCCCGACGGTCTCGGCGGCAGCGGTGGGGGTGGCCCGCCGCGCGCTCGAGGAGTCGCTGCGCTATGCCCAGGAGCGCGCAGCGTTCGGCCAGCCGATCATCAACTTCCAGGCCATCAGCTTCATGCTGGCCGACATGGCGATGAACATCGACGCCGGACGCCTGCTGGCCTGGCAGGCCGCCTGGCTGTATGACCAGGGGAAGCCCAGCAGCCGCCATGCCGCCTACGCTAAGGCCTTCTGCGCTGACATGGCGATGCGGGCCGCCGTAGACGCTGTGCAGATCTTCGGCGGGTACGGCTTCATGAAGGAGTACCCCGTCGAGAAGCTGATGCGCGATGTGAAGGTGTTCCAGATTTACGAGGGCACCAGCCAGATTCAGCGGGTGATCATCGCGCGGGAGCTGGTCAAGCACGGCTAGAGCGTGTTATGAACTTGCTTCAGGCTAATCCATGCCTGAAGAGACCTCACCCCCCGGCCTCGCTGCGCCCGGCCCCGCAGGTCCGGTGAACCGCTGGTTCAATGGGGTGAGGTGTCCGTCAGGCACGACGCAGCGTCAGAGTAGTTCATAACAGCCTCTGGAGAACGAAGAGGCCGAGACCCCCTCCACCGACCTGTGGCCGGCCATCCCCCCCTTTCAGGTGCGATCAGGTGGATGGCCGGTCTGATCAAAAAGGGCGGGGACATCCCCCGCCCTGCAACCCCGGGAGAAAAGGCGCTACTGGCGCAGCGTGTAGGTCCTGTCTTCCCGGATGATCACTGTGTCTTTCAGGAGCGTGCCGTCGCCCGTCTCGAAGCGCAGCTCATAGGTGCCCTGCTCCAGGTCGGTGACGGTGATCGACGCACCCGGTAGCAGGGGATTACCGGCCACCAGGTTAACGCCCGGTGACTCCGCCCCGACCGGGCAGACGCACAGTCGCACGATTGAGACGTTTGAGCTGTTGATGATCGTCAGGGTGAGGCCGCCCTCCAGTGTCCACGTGTAGCCATCCGGCGGGCGGATCTCCACAAAATACTCGGTGGCCACCGGCTGGCGGTTGCAGTTCACGACGCGTAGATCATACGTACCGGGCGGCAGGTTCAGCAGGGTGAACTCGGCGCCGGGGTCAATGGCGCTGTCGAGCCGGTCACTCCCCCAGGTGTTGGTTGAGGAGAGGGCCACGAACAGCTCGCACATCGTCTCCGGGGTATTGTTCACCACACGCAGCGATGCCAGATTCTCCTCCCTGCTGGCCACGTCGGTCACCGTCCAGGTGAAACCGGCAGTGCCCAGCAGCACGCCGTACTCCTGCTTGACCACTTGCCCCCCGCAGTATTCGGCGCGCAGGTTATAAGCGCCGGGTGCGAAGCCGCCGAGCGTGATCGAGAGGTTAGGCCCAAGCGGGGCACTCAGCCGATTCTCCAGCGGGCCGTCATCCTGCATAGAGGTGACGTAAACCGCGCAGATGTCACTGAAGGTCTGGTTAGCGACCGTCAGGGTAGCCACAGCGGCGGCAGGCCTCGGCCCCACCTCTGCGCTGGCGGGGGTGGGCGTGGCCGAAGGCGTGCAGCCCGCCAGCAACGCCACCCCTGCCAGCAGCACCGCCGTTGTGAGCAGGGTGATCATGCGCTGTGCGGGTAATCGAGCCATCTGTCTTTTCCCCTCATTGCTCCATGCAGCCGGCGGACAGGAACCCTGTTCGGCTGCGGATGCGTCACCTCTCATTGTAACGGAGTTTGCAAAACATGGCAGGTGTGTCTTTGCTCTATAGACGAGCTGGCTGCCGGGCAGCCGAGTGGAATCCGTGAGCCTGCGGTCATTGGAGGGGTATAATAGGGCCTCAAACCATGAAAGGACAGGCCATGTATCACCGACTGATCCCCCCCGCCAAGCCGCCGCGCCCGGCCCTGTTCATGACACTGATCAGCCTGGTGGCTGTGATCGCCGCGCTGATCCTTACCAACCGCCCTACCCCCCCGGCGGCGGCGCAGCCGGTGTTTATCGCGGCGCTGGCCGGGCTGGGGCTGGCGCTGTTTGGTATGGTAGTAGGGGGCGTGCGTGCCGACGAGACGATGGCACGTGCCTGGTACTGGCTGGGCGTCGCCGTGACACTGGGGCTGGGGCTGCTGCTGGTGATGGGCAGTTACACAGCCGGGGGCGCATCTGCTGCCGGGCAGGAGAGGGGGAGCCGTGCCTTCCTCCTGTGCCTGACGCTGCCGTTCATCGCCACCCCGCTGGTCACCGCCGGCATGCTCGCCGCCCGGGCCCGCCGCGAGATGGGCGAACCCTGATACCTGACACCGGCCTCTAACATCCCCTTAACATGTCTTCGCTATGATCGGCCCAACGCCAGCGCCTGACCCTGTGGAGGGAGATACTATGAGCGATCACAAACAGCGCGTGCTGGTGCTGTGTACCGGCAACTCGTGCCGCAGCCAGATGGCGGAGGGGTTTTTGCGCCATCTGTACGGAGACCGCATCGAGGCACACAGCGCGGGTAGCCGCCCCGGCGGATACGTGCACCCGCTGGCTGTTCGCGTGATGGCCGAGGTTGGCATCGATATCAGCAGCGGGCGCTCCAAGAGCATGGCCGAGTTCTTCGGCCTGCCCTTTGACGTGGTGGTCACGGTGTGTGACTCGGCGCGCGAGGAGTGCCCCGTATTCCCCGGTGCGGCTCGCATGATCCACCACTCATTCAACGACCCCGCTGCAGCACAGGGGGACGAGGCCGAAGTGCTGGCCGTGTTCCGCCGCGTGCGCGACGAGATCGAGGCCTGGGTCCGCGCCGCATTCGCCGATCACAGCCTCGCCTGATCGCCCCGCCGCCCGAAGGCGTTATGAACTTTTCCGGGGTCAGCCCATGCCTGAAGGGCCCTCACGTGGCCTACTCAGGATTGATAACAGCCTCTCGCGGCGCAGGCCCAGACTCGCAGGGGGCCGATCGGCCGATCGGCCCCCTGCGCCCATGTGTGCATTCGTGTGAAGAGGCTCAGCCCTCCACGTCGATCTCCTGCGCGCGCGGGCGGATGCTGTTGAAGAAATCGGTCATGGCCTCCATCACGCCCTCACCGGTCGCCAGGCTGGTCTGGCGGATGAAGTACTGGTAGCCCAGCCGCCCGGCCTGCGACCTCAGACGGCGCGTCTCGTTGCGCAGCTCGTCGAGGATGCTCTCCATCGTCTGCGCCTCGCCCCACAGGTCTGATTTGTTGACCAGCAGCAGGAATGTCCTGAGGTTCCTGCGGGCCGCCGGCTCATCCTCGATCAGGTTGAGCACGAAGTTCAGGGCATCTTTGTGCTGGTAGGGGCCGGTGTGGTCGATCATGAAGATGATGCCGCGCGGCCTGGCCTGCTGGAACAGGTCCACCCAGTCGGTCTCCCACATGGCATACTCGCCGCCCACGTCGCGCTTCGGGCGCAGCCTGAAGCCCTCACCATCCAGCCGCGTGGTGAACGTCGGGACAGGGTCGCCGCCGGCGGCGGTTGGCTCCGGCTCGAAGCCATCCAGCCAATGCTGGTTGCGCCGCAGATACGCGATCAGCGTGGTCTTGCCCGTCTGCCGGTAGCCCAGCACCACAAAGGGGAGGCCCAGCACGCGCACGTACGCGAAGTCGACCACCTGCTCGCCCACGCCCGCGACGGCCCGTGTCAACTTCGCAACGGCTTCCATCATCGCCGCGATCGCGCCGGTCACTTTGCTCACTGCCATCTCAGGTGCACCTTTACCTTACCGGATTGCTACTCTATACAGTATGTACGCTCAGGGCGGGGCAAAGTTGCGCCCCCTTCGATCATATCACAAAGGGCAGGTTGTGATGTTTATCACTGGCCAGCGGGCGGCATCCTGCCTTACGCTTAGGGTGAGGTTTTGACAGGCTCGCCGACCAACTGATAGGAGCATCGAGATGAGAGCCGCCGAACGCATCGCTGCGATCACGCTGCTGAGCCTGCTGCTGGCCGCCTGTGCGCCGCTGGCACAACCCGCACCTCCGGCTGAAATCCCGCTGGGCCAGCCGGAGGCCACCAGCACAACGGCGGGGCTGCCCCCGCCGCCAGCCGAGACCGCCATCTCAGGGCTGCCCTCCCCGCCCGACGAATCCGCCATCCAGCAGGGTATGGAGGGGGCCTTCCAGCCGCTTGAGCTGCCACCATTTGAAGGGGCGCGGCTGCCCGTCACAGCGGGCGAGTGGATGAGCGCCGCCGGGGCCTGCACGGCCTGCCACACCGCCATGCTCGACGCCGCCGGGCAGGACGTATCGATGGAACGGCTATGGCGCGGATCAATGATGGCTAACGCCGCGCGCGACCCCTACTGGCAGGCCACCGTTGAACATGAGGCGCTGACCTTCCCGGAGCTGGCCGGGGCGATCGAGGACACCTGCGCGCGCTGCCACACGCCGATGGCCCGCTTCACGCAGGAGCAGGCCGGGGAGCTGGCGGCACTGCTGGGGGATGGCCTGTTTGCCGCCGATCACCCCCTGCATGACCTGGCGCTCGACGGAGTCTCCTGTACGCTGTGCCATCAGGTGGAGCCGGACAACTTCGGCGAGGCGGCCAGCTTCAGCGGCGGCTACCTGATCGACCGCAACCTGCCCGCCGGTGAGCGGCTGAGCTACGGCCCCTTCCCGGTCGAGCCGGGCCTGGATCAGCTCATGCAGGGCGCGTCGGGCTTCGTGCCGGTGCAGAGCGATCACGTGCAGCAGGCCGAGCAGTGCGCCGTATGCCACATGCTCTACACGCCGACCGTCAGCGCGGACGGTGAGATCGCCGGGCAGTTCCCCGAGCAGATGACCTACCTTGAATGGGAGAACAGCGCCTTCGCCGCGGGCCAGACCTGCCAGGACTGCCACATGCCCCCTGCCGATGGCGCCATGTCGCTCTCGGTGACGGGCGGCCCACCGCGCCAGCCGATCGCCCGGCACAGCTTCGCGGGTGGCAATAGCACCATCCTGGGCATCATGCGGGCCTACGGTGAGGAGATGGGCGTGACGGCCTCCAGCGAGCACTTCGACGCCGCCATCGCCCGCATGCTCGACCAGATGCAGACGGCCGCTGTCACACTGGAGGTGACCGCCGAGCCGCTGGACGACTCGACGCTGGCCTTCGACGTCACGATCGGCTCGCTGGTGGGGCACAAGTTCCCCAGCGGGTTCCCGTCGCGGCGGCTGTGGCTGCACGTGATCGTGCAGGATGTAGATGGGGAGATCGTGTTTGAGTCGGGCGAGTATGGCGAGAACGGCGCGATCGTCGGGAACGCCAACGATGCCGATCCGCTGGCCTACGAGCCGCATTACGACGTGATCGCCGCGCCGGACGAGGTACAGGTCTACGAGGCCATCCCGGGCGATGAGACGGGCGCGGTCACCACGGTGCTGCTGCACGCCGCCAGCTACCTCAAGGACAACCGCCTGCTGCCCACCGGATTTGACCTGGCGGCAGCGGGCGCGGATATCGCCGTATATGGCGAGGCTGCCCGGGACGACGACTTCACCGCCGGGGGCGACACCGTCAGCTACCGGATCGATGTGGGTGATGCGGCGGGACCATTCACAATAACAGCCCGCCTGTGCTACCAGTCGATCGGCTACCGCTGGGCCGAGAATTTCCGCGGCGTGGAGGGCGACCTGGCGGCGCGCTTCGTGCGCTATTATGACGGCGTGCCCAACCTGCCGGTGACGGTGGGCGAGGCCGTTATGGTCATCGAGCCGTAAGCGCCGACCGCGAAAGAGACCTCACCCCCGCCGGACCTTCGGTCCGTCACCCCCTCTCCACGCGTGGAGAGGGGGAAGCGCCGGGCGCAGCGAGGCATGGGGGTGAGGTCTCTTCAGGCATGGATTAACCTGAAGGAAGTTCATAACACGCTCTAGATATACAGGTCTCGTCTTGAATACGAGATATACGCGAAGAAAACCGAAACGGCGATGATCGCCAGCGACAGCACCACAAACGACAGATCGATCTTCGACTCATTCAGCAGCGTGGCAGGGTTGAAGTAAGTGAACGGGGAGAAGTACTTCAGGAACTCCAGGTCCTCGTCCAGCGCCGAGATGATGGAGATGAAGTACGTCACCAGGATGATCGACACCGTGAGGGAGCCCACCACCCGATAGCGCTTGATGGCACACCCCAGCAGCAGGCCGACGGCCAGGAACACCATCTGGATGATGAACAGGGCCACCATACTCAGGGCGAAAAACTCATAGAACTCACGGCCGGGCTGGTACTGCATCACCCCCAGCAGCGTGGCCCCGCCGGTAATGACCTGCAAAACGACACAGTTGATAAGCGCCGCCAGCGCCTTTGAGGTAACTACCCCTTCCCTTGTGACCGGCAGGGTGAGCGCGAACTCGACGGTCTTATCACGCTCCTCTTTGGTGATGATGCCGCTGCCCCACATCGCCGCCGCGATCGACAGGAGCAGGGCCAGCCACGAGAACATGATCCCGAAGAAGCCCGTCACGGTGGTGAGGTTGAACGCGCGGAACTGGAACGCCTCGATCACCGCCGACGGCATGCTGTCCAGGATCGCCACCAGCTCAGGGTTGCCCTCATAGGCCGAGAACTTGCTCAGCCCCACTACGGTAAACAGCACCAGGATAACGCCCCAGGTGATCAACGACCGAAGATTAGCCTTCAGCTCTCTCTGAAAAATGTTCATGGCATGTTGTCCTTACGCCGCCGAGGCGATATTCCTTCTGTTGTACAGCACATAGCTGCCTGCTGTCGAGACAATGATGACCCCCACGCTGATCAGCACCAGCGGCAGGTCATAGGCCCCGTGCTTGATGATGTAGTTCGCGTCGAAGTGCCGGAATGGTGAGATGAGGTCGAGCGTCTCCTCACCCAGCATGCCGCTAAACGCGCTCAACACATACATGCCAAACGCCAGTGCCATCGAGAAAGGCGTCACGCTGCGCACCTTCCTGACCAGCAGCGAGATCAGGATGCCCACCGTGAAGAAGAACAACTGGAACACGATGATGCTCGCCAGCAGCAGAAGCAGAGCCTGCTTATCCCAGGCCTCGCCCCCGCTGTACAGATTGACGAAGAAGAAGCTGCTGACCCACACCGCGATATTGGTGATGGTCAGGTTGGTGAGGGCGGCCAGGAACTTGCTGGTCAGGATGCGGGTGCGGCCAACGGGCTTGGCCAGCAGAAAATCCGCCGTCAGCTCGCGCTCCTCGATGGAGACCAGGGCGAACCCGTAGTTCGAGGCCTGGATCGCCAGGCACACCTGGACAATCAGGAACACCACGCTGAAATACCCCAGCACGCTCGCCAGGTCGAGATTCTCCATACCGAAGGCCACCAGCAGCTCGCGTGGGAACTGGGCCAGCGTCTCAGCCATCAACTCAGCGTCCGCCGAGATGCTGGTAAACAGCGACATGTAGACGAACATGGCCAGGGCTATGGACGCTGACCAGATCAGGGCGGACCTCAGGTTCATCTTAAGCTCATGGATGTAGATATTCATCGGTCATCGCCTATTCGTAGTAGTGCAGGAATATCTCTTCCAGCGTGGGCTCTTCGATTGACACATCCATGACCGGTATCTCGCTGATCAGCCGGGTGATCACATTAATGTCGCCCTTGTAAAAGAACCGTATGGTGCCGTTCTCCGCCACCAGGTTGCTCACACCGGGGACGTCAAATCGCTTCTGATCGACGCCTTCTGCCACAACCCGGATCCGCTTGTAGTTGTCGCGCTGCAGCGTCTTGATATCCTCGACCTTGAGGATGCTGCCCTCTTTGATGATGGCCACCCGGCTGCACAGCCGCTGCACCTCCCCCAGGATGTGCGACGAGAAGAAGACCGTCGCACCACGCTGGTTCTCCTCACGGATGAGGTTGAAGAAGGCCCGCTGCATCAGCGGGTCGAGGCCCGCCGTTGGCTCATCCAGCAGGATCAGCTTTGGCTGGTGCAGCAGCCCCTGCACAATGCCGACCTTCTTCTTGTTGCCATAGGAGAGATCGTCGATGCGCCTGTTCAGATCAAGTTCCATCAGCTCGGCCAGCTCATAGAGCCGCTTCGTGCAATCTTTCCTGTAGAAGCTTGCCGAATACTTCAGCAGGTCGATCACCTTCATCCGCTCATAGTAAAAAACTTCCGAAGGCAGATAGCCGATCTCCTGCCGTATCTCCGGCCCGAATTTGATGCAGTCTTTACCGAAGATCGTTGCTGAGCCGCTGGTGGGATAGATCAGGGAGCAGAACAGCCTGATCGTCGTCGATTTCCCGGCCCCATTGGGGCCGATAAAGCCGAAGATCTCGCCCTCCTCAACGGTGAACGATACGTCGACGATCCCCCTGGATTTGCCGTAATACTTGGTGAGATGGTTGACCTCAATGATGCTCACGTTTGCGCTCCAATGACTGGGTGTCTTTTCAGGAACCTGGTACAAACCATCGTATATGATAAACCCGCCTGTGCGTTTTGTACAGAGTGAATAGGCTGTCGGGCACGGGGCTCCAGCAGGCCCCGCTGCGGCGGGCTCCTCCACACACCGTGCCTGTCTGTGACGGCAGGCGCAAGCGTCGAGTGACCGTTGAGTTACAGTAGATGACAGATGCTTGAAGCTCCCCGCCGAATCAACTACAATCGAAATGCCTGAACAGAAAGCCGGAGCAGCTTTTTCGTATTGTGACTGTGAACCCCTCATAGCGAATGTAGAGACGAGGTGGCTGTATACGATGCCGATTACCATTGACTGGGCCAATGAGGAACGCACCATCATCCTGGAGACGTTCGGGCCGCAGTGGACGTGGAATGAGTTCATGAATGCATCGGTTGTAAAGAGCATGATGATGGAAGCCGCCGGGCATCGCGTGGATGTGATCGCCGATGCCCGCAACACCACACTCCCGCCGGGGGCCATTCAGTCCATCCCCTACGTGGTGGAGAATGCGGCCTGCTACAGCCACCCCAACGGTGGAGCCTATATCGTTGTAGGCAGCAGCCCGCTGATCGAAACCTTCGCCCGCATCTACGCCCGCGCCTATCTGGAGAACGGCCGCACGCTGCTGTTCACCGAGACGATCGACGAGGCTCTGGCACTGCTCACCGGGCAGATGGTGGCCTGAGTCACCCCAAAAAGCCTGTGCGCCTGTCCGCGCCGCACCCCGGCCAGAGGTCGGGGTGTTGTGCTACCTGATGCCAGCCGCCTGATCAGGCTTCCCCGATTGACACCCAGATCGCGCCGTCTTCGGCTTTGACCGGGTAGATGGGCAGCGCCTTCTCGCGTGAGAGCCTGCCCAGCATCGGCCCGATGCCGGGGGGCCAGGGCGCCCACTCCTTCACGTCGCCGGTGCGCAGGTCAAAGGCGCTGCGGTGCCAGGGGCAGAACAGCGTGCAGGTCGCATCGATGCGGGCGGGCTGCAGCGGCAGGCCCATATGCGGGCAGGTGCTGCTGATGGCGAACAGCTCGCCCTCATGGTGGATGAGCAGGACGCCGCGCCCCGCCACCTGCACCACCTCGCGCCCCCCCTCCGGCAGATCGCCCTGGTCCATCACCCTGATCCATCTCATCGGATGTATCCCTTTCTCCCTTTGATGCCCGTCAGCGGGCACGCGCCGGTCATTACCCTCACCCCTGCGCCTCGCTGCGCTCGGCTTTCCCTCTCTCCAGCAGACGGCGCGTGCGCCGGGCGCGGTAGGCGAACAGGATGCCGTTCCCGGCCCACATCAGGCGGCTGAGGAGGCCGAAGAAAAGTCCGCGCCCCGGCGCCGCCTCCACCACGTCATAAACCTCGGTGGTGGCGTCGTCGACCCTGATGAAGTTGTGGCGGTGCACCCAGCTTCCGAACGCGCCCTGCACCTGCGTATCGGTGAAGCCCTCGACCGACACATCGCTGATCAGCGAGTCCCAGCGGACCGGGATAGGGCCGAGCCACATGGTGAAGACCACATGATCGCCCTCGCCGAGCGGCTCCGGGGCGTGGTGAACCTGCATGATGATGGGCGGTGGCGTGATGGCCTTGAGCGCCCGCGCGCTGGCGTGGAACGCCGCCACTGCCTCCTGCGGCGCGCTGACGGTGAAACGATGCTCAAACCTCATGATGGGCGGCCCTCCAGATCGGCCAGGATCAGGCGGGCGGCGGCCCCGCCGGATAAGGTGACCATCGGCACCCCGCCGCCGGGGTGCGCCGTGCCGCCCGCGAAATACAGCCCCCTGATGCCGGGGGCGCGGTTGTGGGGCCGGTTGAAGGCGGCGAACGGGTTGTTGGACGAGATGCCGTATAACGCGCCGCGCCCCGCGCCGGTCATGCGGGCGATGTCCGCCGGGGTGATGACCCGCTGCACGCGCACCCGCCCGCGCACATCAAGGCCATGACGCGCCGCCAGCACATCGAGCACATGCGCGGCATAGGGGGCAGATTCGCTGGCCCAGTCATGGGCCGGGCCAAGCGGCGGCGCGTTGACCAGCACGAACCAGTTCTCATGGCCGGGCGGGGCGTGATCGGCATCGGTCTTTGAGGTGATGGCGACATAGATCGTGGGGTCGGGGGGCGGCACGCCCCGGCGGAAGATGGCGCGGAACTCGGCGGGGTAATCCCCGGAGAAGAAGATGTTGTGATGTGCCAGCCCCGCCGACTCGCCCTCGACGCCCAGCAGCATGATGAACCCGGAGCAGGAGGGTTCCATGCGTTCCAGGCGGCGCAGCGCCGCCCGCGCGGCGGGCACATCGGGCAGCAGGCGGCGGTAGGCTGTGCTCACATCGACGTTGGCCAGCACGGCCCGCGCCACCACATCCTCCCCGGCGGCGCGCACCCCGACGGCGCGATCGCCGGCGAGTAGCACGCGCTCCACCGGCGCGCCGGTGTGGATCGTCACGCCCAGCTCCTCGGCGAGGCGGCGCATGGCCTCGGCGATGGCGTAGACCCCGCCGCGCGGATACCACACCCCGCCGGTCATCTCGATGTGCGCGATCACGTTCAGCGTAGCGGGCGCCTGATAGGGATCGGCGCCCACATAGGTGGCGAAGCGCCCCAGAAGCTGGCGCAGGTGCGGAGAGCGCACGAAGTGGCTGATGGCGCCGTCCATCGTGCGCAGCGGGTCCACCTGGAGCCACTCACGGGGCGGCGTGCTCAGCAGCAGCCGGGCCAGCGTTGGCGGGTCGCTGTAGATGAACGCCGGGCCGGTGATGCGGTGGAGACGGGCCGCATAAGCCAGATAGGCCAGGTAGCCCTCCACATCGCGCGGCTCGATGCGCTCGATCTGGGCGGCCATGCGGGCCAGGTCGCGTGTGGCATCGAGCGTGACGCCGTCGGGGTAGAAATAGCGTGTCAGCGGCTCGACTGGCTCCAGCGTCAGATAGTCCTCCAGCCGCCGCCCGGCTGAATCGAACAGCGCCTCGAATACATGGCGCATGGTGATCACCGAGGGGCCGGTGTCCCAGCGGAAGCCGTCCGCCGCCGCCAGCCCCATCTTGCCGCCCACGCGCTCGTTCTGCTCATAGATAACCACGCGCTGCCCGGCGGCGGCCAGGCGCACCGCCGCGCTCAGCCCGCCGATGCCCGCGCCGATGATGACGATCGGGTCGCTGCCGGTCACTGGCGCTTATTTCCCCAGCAGGTCGCGCAGCGCACCCTCAAGCTCCGGGAAGTGGAACTCGAAGCCCAGCGCCTGCAGCCGCGCCGGGAGCTGCCGCTGGCCCTCCAGCACCAGGATCGACAGCTCGCCCAGCGCCAGCTTCAGGATGAATGCAGGCACCGCAAAGAACGATGGGCGGCGCATCACCCTGCCGATGGCCCTGCTCAGCTCGCGGTTGGTGACCGGCTCCGGCGCGCTCAGGTTAAACGGCCCGGACGCCTCCGGGTGCTCCAGCAGGAAGCGCATGGCGCGGATGTGGTCATCGATGTGAATCCAGGGGAAGTACTGTCTGCCACTGCCCAGCGGCCCCCCCACAAACAGCCGGAAGGGTAGCAGCACCAGCGGGAACACGCCCCCCTGCGGGCTGATCGGCAGGCCGGTGCGCAGATAGACCGTGCGCACGCCCAGCCCCGCCGCCTCGCTGACCACGTCCTCCCACTCCACGCAGACGCGGGCCAGGAAGTCGGTGCCCGGCCCGGTCTCCTCGGTGACCGGCGCGTCATCGCGCGGGCCGTAGTAGCCTACCGCCGACCCCTGGAGCAGGACTTTCGGCTTCTGCGCCGCCGCGCGAATGGCCTCCATGACAGCGGCCCCGGCGTTGAGGCGACTCTCCAGGATGCGCCGCTTGCGGGCGGGCGTCCAGCGGGCGGGCGGAATGCCCTCCCCGGCGATGCTCTCCCCGGCCAGGTTGACGATCGCGTCGGCGCCATTGGCCAGGGTGCCCCAGCCCGCCGCCGTTTTGCCGTCCCATTTCTCAACACGCACCGCGCCTTCGAACATCGCGCGGCTTTTCTCCGGGCTGCGGCTGAGCACGATCACCTCGTGCCCGTCAGCAGCCAGGCTCTCGGCCAGCCGGCTGCCCAGGAAGCCCGTCCCTCCTGTGATGATGACGCGCATCGCACACCCTCCCCATGTGGTTTCAATCTCAACTAAAATAACTGAACAATTGCACCCTGAGGATAGCGTGTGGCAGGGCGATCTTCAACGGGGGCAGGCCGCCCCGCAGCCGGGGGTGCTGCGATCGCACCGCTGCTGTAGAATAGAGGTAGAGATACTGAACGCCAGGCAGGGCAAGGACGGGATTCGGTGGCCATACGGCGGCGCATCACACGGCAGGCGCTACTTGAGAACCTGGCCGATTTCCGCGTGTTCATCGAGCGGGTGGCGCAGGAGGCAGGGCTTGATGAGCGCATGACGTTTGACCTCAAGCTGGCTGTCGATGAGGCCTGCACCAACATCATCGAGCACGGCTACGCGGGCCGCGAGCCGGGGGAGATCATCGTGCGGCTGCGCGCCGGAATGCGCCGGGTGACGGTCATCGTCAGCGACCACGGGCGCCGGTTCGACCCTGCTGACGCCCCACGCCCCAACCTGCAAGCCGGCTGGCGCGATCGCCGGGCCGGCGGGATGGGGCTGCACCTGCTGCGCAGCATGGTGGACAGGGTGCACTACCGCACCACAGCGGACGGCACCAATCACCTGTCGCTGGTCAAGCTGCGGCCAGCAGCGCACAAAACGGGCAAGATACAGGAGGGAGATGATCATGCCGATCACCGTTGAGCACCAGGAGGGGATCAGCGTGCTGACCGTCACGGGCAGCATCGACGCCGCCACCAGCGGCGAGCTGGCCGCCGCGCTGGACGGCCAGACGGCAGCGGGGCACATCCGGCTGGTGGTGGACCTGAGCGCCGTGGATTACGTGAGCAGCGCCGGGCTGCGCGCCCTGCTGATCGCGCTGAAAGCAGCGCGCCAGGCGGGGGGCGATCTGCACATCGCCGGGGCGCAGCAGGACGTGAAGCGCGTGCTGGAGCTGGCCGGGATCACCGGATTGATCCGCTGCTTTGAGACGCGGGCCGAGGCCCTGGCGGGCTTTGCCGCATGACCGTTTGAGAACCACACAAGAGGTATCCCATGAGCGAGGAGCAGGCCGCGCCGCTGCTGGTGCAGCACATGCGCGTCATCTGGCGCGACACCTTCGTTTTCGAGACCACCCGCCCGGCCGCCGATAAGTCGCTGCGGCACCTGCATGACCGGCTGGCGGCGCTGCCGCCGTTCGTCGCATCGGGGATGTCAGAGCGCGGCGCTCAACCGGAGCTGCTCTCGCTGATCGAGCGCGTTTCACGCGGGGTAGCGAGCATCGGGCATCCTGACCTGCTGCGCGTGCAGCTCCAGCCGTTCAACATCACCGACCTGGACCCCACGCTGGACCGGCTGCGCGTCAGGCCGCTGGACCTGACAGCCGACGACCTGCGGGCCGCCGCCGCTGACGCCGGGTCGCGGGGCGCGTGGCTTATGATCACCCCGCTGCTGGTGCTGCACCGCGCCGGGGTGGCGATCATGACCTACCATGCGGATATCCGGGCGAGCGCCCACCTGAGCGAGGGCTTCACGCCTGATGAGGCGATCGCGCTGGTGCGGCAGGGCATCAGCACCGGGCTGCTGCGGCTGGGCGCCGCCTGGCGCTCGATGCTGCCGCCCGACCCCGCCGCATGGGGCATCGGCCAGCCGGTGGAGGACGACCGCGGGGAGACGCTGATGGTGGGCGGCCTGCGCGACCTCACGCAGAGCCTGATCGCCCCGGCGCTGGGCATGCCGCGCAAGCCGCCGCGCCGCGCGCGCCGCCAGCCCCCGCCGAGCATCCCGGCGCGCCCCACCGGATCGGCGACGGTGGTGCTGGCCCGCACCAGCCCGCGCCCCGGCCCGGACTTCGACGCGTTCATCGACCAATACGGGCCGCCGCTGCGCGGCATCGGCGCAATGGACAGCTTCTACGCCGAGCGCGCCCCCTGGATCGTGGCGCGCGAGCTGCACGACAACCTGTGCAGCGACGCCGAGGGCGCGGTGTATCTGCTGGGCAACAGCGAGCTGATCCTGCTGAACGAGGACGGCCCGGCGGTGCTGGAAAGCATCCGCGCCCGGCTGCGGCTGAGAGACACCGGCGGGGCGCTGACCTACTGGATGATGCACTATGTGGTGCTGCTCGAGTGGGTTTACATCCAGGATGCGATCCTGCGGACGTACATCCAGCGGCTGGACGCACTGGCGGCCAACCCCACGCCGCAGCGCCGCGATCTGATCTCCACGCTGCAGGGCGCCCTGGCCGACATGGTGCAGTATCAGGAGAACATCACGCCGTATGCCACGCGCGTGGAGTTCCTGGAGCGCGCGCGGCGCTTCCACAAGATCGACGAGCTGGCCGACCGCTTCGAGCGCAAGCAGGATCTGCTGCTGAGCTACATCTCGGAGTATCACGATTACCGGGACGCGCGCGCCAGCGAGTTCCTGAACTGGCTGGCGGGCATCCTGGCCGGGGCGGAGCTGGCCAACCTGCTGGTGGCGGCGTTCGGCATCTCACCGGAGACGAACCGCACGCTGTTCGTGGGCGTGACGCTGGGCAGCGTGCTGGCGGTGTTCCTGATCATGGGGGTGATCCTGCGGCAGGTCCGGCGCTGGGGAAGGTGAAGGGCACCCCCTCTGGCAGCCGCAGGCCCTCACTCCCGCGCCCCGCTGCGCTCGATGCTGCCCCCTCTCCCTCAGGGCGAGGGGGCCGGGGAAAAACCGACGCTGCACGTGTCTTTTAGCCTGTCGCCCTGAGGCGAGGCTGCCTGTCTTGCGGGCCGACCTCCGGTCGGGCGGGATGAGGGCCTGCGGGCGCTCGTGTGGGCCGGGGACAGATGGCGGAGATAGTTGCGCGGCGGTGGGCGGCCTCGCTATGCTCTGGGGAGCCTGATCCTGACCGGCGAGACCGAGGAGTCCGCATAATTATGAAACGTTCTAACCTGCCTATCTGGATCGTGATCGGCGCGCTGTCGCTGCTGTTTGTGCTGCCCACACTGGCCATGCTGGCCATCCTGATCAGCCAGGGCCGCTTTGAGTTCCCCATGGAGCTGTTCTCCGGCGCCGAGGTTGAGTTTGGCCCGGGGTTCCTGTTCGCCACGGCGCTGATCCTGATCCCGGTGGCGCTGGTGGTGCTGGTAGAGCGATCGCGGCGGCGCACGGGCGACCGGCGGCGCACGCTGGGCCTGACGCTGGGCCTGCTGGTGGCGCTGATGCTGCTGCTGACGCTGGTGCCGATCATCTCGTCGCTGACGGGCGGGCTGGCCGCCTTCCCGCTGCGCGACATCAGCCCGATCCTGATCTTCGCCGCGCTGCCGCTGCTGGTGGTGGTGTTTGCAGCGCTGGTGCTGCTGCCGGGCGTGCTGCGCCGCAACGGCGGCGGCGGGTAAGGGGACGGCAGCCCGGCGTGCCAGGGATGCTGAGCGCCCACATCTCGGTTACCGAAACATGGGCGTCTGTCCGATCCAGACCGTGTTGTCGTTCTCATCAACTGTCCGCACAGAAGGTTAACTGTACATCTTAAAAATGCAAGAGTCGAAGCCAGCACTCCACTCCTGGGAATGGGTTATGCTAGTCAGCCTGACTATCATCGCCTACGTACTGCGAACCATTAGCGCCCATTCATCGGTTGCTTATTTCACGGATACCCAGATTGTGCGACAAGCGTTCCAACTTGGAGAGATGCTGTCCTCGGGTAGCTTAGCAGGTACTGAGAGTTTCAAATATCCACTCACATTGTCGGTTTATTTGCTGCTCGCATACGGTGCTGTGTTCATAATTAGCCTTGTAACCGGAACAGCACACAGTATCAGCGATTTTGCGATGCTTGCTGTGACCCAGCGTGAAATGATGCACTTAATTGCCGTATATACGCTGGGCTTGATAAATGCCGGGGCTGTCCCTATCACATTCGTTCTGGCTAAGCGTTTGAACGGTCTGCATCGGGGGTGGATTACTGCTGCCCTGGTGACATTTAACCTGCTGCTGATTCAGTTTGGCAGCCAGCCACGGCCTCATGTACCGTTGGGCACGCTCTGGCTTTTGACCATCTTGCTACTGTTACTGTCAGTTTCAGAAGAACGAAGGCGGGCGCTAACGCTGGGTGCAACCATCCTCACTGCGCTTACAATCGGCACTTTGCAGAATGGGCTCGTAATCCTTGTGCCTTATCTAGCAGCCTGGATGATCCATGCCGCCCACTGGAGGAATCAGGAATCTCGGAGCGCCTGGTTCATCCCAGAGACTATTGGAAACCTGGTGATGTTGACAGTGGCAGTACTGATCCTGTATCCGGGAATTGTAACGGATTTCGGTGATTTAGTGCTCTCACTGATCACAAATTCTAGTCAGATTCAGCTGGCGGGTGGTACACATAACGTCAATGTAGAAGGTTTCCGCTTGTCTGCAATCCTGGGCAATATTGAGCAATTGTGGAATTATGAACCACTTTTGACCATGGGTGCTCTTGCAGCCCTCCCATTTGTCGTCTGGCGCCTTCGGAACCGGCCTGGCACGCTAGCCATTCTACTCCCTTTTCCCCTGATCATGATGGGGATTCTAGGCATCTATGAATCCAGCCATCCTCGGTTCTGGTCTATCCTCAGCCCCTTTTTTGCGTTAATTGTGGGCTATCTGGCAGAAGAGATGATCCTTCTGATTTCTAAAAAGGCACCGGTCAAACGGACCTTGATCTATGTACTAACTATGACGATGATAGCTCTTCCCTTATCTGTGACTGCATTGAGAATGATCTATGTGCTCTCCCGACCAGATACCCGAACTTTGGCAGGTGAATGGGTTAAGAACAACCTGCCAGAAGACACTGTGGTTATCACCAATTTTCTACCCCATGAACTGCATCGTTCAGACACAAGCCGCTTATGGCAGCAGGCCGATTATCCCGGCTCACTTGGACTGATCGATGAATGGTACCTGGAAAATGACCTGGCGAGGAATGCTGGCCCAACTTATCACATCATCTTAGCCTATATATATCAACTCGAAGACTCCTCTGCCTATACTGCCTTGACCGATAAACATGATATCGAGTACGCATTGGTCGAAACTCATCGGGCGGATGGCTTCGATGAGGATACGGGGTTCACTCGCTTCATTAACGACAACGCAGAGCAAATAGCTGTGATCTGCCCCGGAACAGGTTTTTCCTATACATACTTGCCTGAAGACATCTACAACGAACCAGCTTGGCGCGTGATTTGGCAAGTGGACCATCCAGGCCCGATCATTGTGATCATGAAACTTGATGGCTCCGAGGTGAGTGAGGGCGATATGCGATTTTGTCGGTAGCCGGAGTGTGTCTGCAAAGTTCGTATGTGCTACTAAGCTTTTTCCCCGGCAGGTTGTACCGGCTGCGACGGCGCCCAAGGTCGCTGAGCCGCAAGTGTGGCGTGCAGAAAACGCTGTTCCAGACGCTCTCGCGGCTGCGTGGCGAGCGGCACATCTATCTGGCGATCACGCCGGGTGGTGACGGCCCGCCATCAGCACATGGTGGCGATGCGGCCTAACCGCACATCCCCGGGAAGGAGAACCCAATGCCCCGCCCCTTAAGCCTTGCACTGGCCGCCCTGCTGCTGGCAGGGTGCGCGGCCCTATCTCCCGAACCGGGCGCCACCCCCTCACCATCCGCGCCGCCGGTCACGCTGCCGGAGCCGACCCTGCATACGTTCGAGGCCACCTCCGCCATCGGGGGGACGGCGCGCGCGGTCGAGATGCCGTATCTGGTCTACGAGCCGGTGGATTACGACGCCAGCGGCGAGACGCGCTATCCGCTGCTGATCATGCTGCACGGGGCCGGACTTGACTCGAGCATGCTCGGTGACATGGTGGAGCCGCCCATCCGGCCCGGGCCGCTGGTCTACCAGCCCTACGACTTCCCGTTCCTGTATGTGTTCCCGATCACGCCGCCGGACAACACCTGGGTGGACATCGCAGACGTGATGGGGGCGTTCATGGAGATGCTGGTCACGGACTATCCGGTTGACCCCGACCGGGTGTACCTGGCGGGCTACAGCATGGGCGGCGGTGGGGCGTGGGTGCTGGGCGCGCTCTATGCCGACCGGCTGACAGCGATCGCGGCGATCGCGGGCGGGTGGCCGTCTTACCTGCCGCTGCGGCCCGTGCCGTCGGTGTGCGATATCGGCACAACACCGGTGTGGGCCGTACACAGCAGGCGCGACGAGGTGGTGGGAGTCTTCTCATCAGATCACCTCGTCAACCGCTTGCAGACATGCGGCGGTACAGTGGTCTTTGAACGTTATGAGGATGAGAATCACAGTGAGTCGATCGCGCGTGCGCTGAACGACCCCGCCCTGTATGAGTGGCTGCTGGCGCAGGCGCCCGCTCAGGCAGAGGCGCCATAAGCAGGGGCTGTCACCCCCGCAGGCGGCGGGGGTCGCTGGCCAGCCAGCGGGCGAGGCGCCGGGCCTCGATGTGCTGCTCCAGGCGGCGCACCGGGAGGAAGCGATCGAGCAGCAGCACCAGCCGCGCCAGCAGCGAGGGATGCACCGCCTGCCGGTCGCGTCGGATGCCGCGCAGCACAGCCCGCGCCACGCGATCGGGGGATTGGGCGGGCCAGGGGACAGGGGCACTGCGCTCAGCGGCGGCCTCGAAGAAGCGGGTGCGCGTGGCGATGGGGTACACCAGCATCAGGCGGCGCGGGTCATCCAGCTCGAAGCGGTAGGCCTCGGCGAAGCGGTGCAGCGCGGCCTTGCTGCCGGAGTACAGCGCATAGCCGGGCAGCGCCAGCAGGCCCATTGTTGAGGCGGTGATCACCACCTTATAGGGGCGCCCGCGATTGAGGGCGGCCATCTTCTGCACGGTGTAGATGGGGGTGAGCACGTTGAGGGCATACAGGCGCTCGATGCGCTCCCAGTCGGGGGCACCGAGCAGGCCATAGTAAGCAAACCCGGCGTTGGCAATGAACAGATCGACCCCACCCATCCACGCGCAGGCGCGCTCGAACAGTGTGTCGACGGCCTGCGGGCGGGTGAGGTCCAGCACCAGCGGGAGTATCTCGGCGCGCGGGGCGGGCAGCGCCGCGATGGCACGCTCCAGCCCGGCATCATCCACATCAACGGCGACGATGCGTGCGGGGTAAGCGGCCAGCTCAGCCAGCAGCGCCCGCCCGATGCCCCACGCGGCCCCGGTCAGCACGACACGGCTGCCCTCGATCTGCATAGCGCGCCCCGGTCACTCGCCGCGCTGCGCCCGCCTGATCTCGTCGTCGGCGCGAACGGGCAGCATGTGGAACTCGACAAGCGGGGCCTTCAGGTTGTAGTCGCGGATGCGGCGGTTGAGGTCGGCGGCCTGTGCGCGGAACCGATCGACAGCGCGCGCCCAGCGGTCGGGGTCCCGCCCCTCCCCGTAAGCCTGCCACAGGCGGCACAGACGGGCGCGCTCTTCCCCCAGCAGTTTCTCGATCTCGCAGCGTTCCTCGATCCAGGGCAGTGTGAAACCCTGGTCGCGCAGCAGGCGGTGAGCCAGCGCATCGGCGGGGTCTTCATGCGGGTTCTCCGGCCAGCGCAGCGGCTGTCCTTTGCCGGGCAGGTCGTCGAGCAGCCCTTTCTCGATGGCGCGCTCCAGCGGATCCTTGATCGAATCGTCAGGCGTGGTCATGCGGCCTCCTGTGCGGGCGCGTTCAATTTCCCTGAGTATAACGCATAGCGGGCCGGGCTGCGCATCCTCCCCGGCACGTCGATGTCTCCGCCCTCCCCGCCGGCGGCATCAGGTGGTGAGGGGGGGTGATCGCCTCCTCTAACCGACGCTGCGCGTCGGCCATCTCCCCTCAGGAGGCAACTGGCATCTGACAGCCGCAGGGTGTCGGCGCCCCACCGGGCAGGGTGAGGGTGCGCTGCCTGACTTGCCATTCTTGCGTATCAAGGGTTTAATGTGCTGCCAATGTCTCCGATCACCTGCTATCCATGTTTCCAATCCATGCAAAGAGGTAAGGGCCTATGACCCGCGTCATCGTCATCGGCGCCGGGGTTGGCGGCCTGACCACCGCTGCCCTCCTCGCCCGCGCGGGCCTCGACGTGACCGTGCTGGAGGCGCATGTCTACCCCGGCGGCTGCGCCGGGACCTTCTATCATCAGGGCTACCGCTTCGACGCAGGCGCGACGCTGGCCGGGGGCTATTACCCCGGTGGCCCGATGGACCTGATCGCCCGCGCGGTTGGCATCGAGGCCTGGCCCGCTGAGCCGGACGACCCCGCCATGCTGGTCCACATGCCCGACGGCGCGGCCATTCCGCGTTATGGCGGCGAGGAGCGTCACGCCGTGCACCGTGAGTTCTTCGGCCCGAAGTCGCTGCGCTTCTGGCAGTGGCAGGAGTCCACCGCCGATGCTCTGTGGGACTTCGCGCTGCGCATCCCGCCCTGGCCGCCCCAGACCCCCGGCGAGGCCGCCGCGTTGATCGGCAGGGTGGCGGGCTGGCTGGCCTCGCATCCCCGCGCCCACCTGCGCCCCGGCCTGGCCCTCGACGCGCTGCGCCCGGTGGCGACCCACCTGCGCGGCCAGCCGGATCGCCTGCGCCTGTTCGTCGATGCCCAGCTCCTGATCGCCGCCCAGGCTACCAGCCGCGAGGTTTTCGCCCTGTACGGCGCGTCGGCCCTCGACCTGCCGCGGCGCGGTACGGTACACCTGCACGGCGGCATTGGCGCGGCGGCGGAGACGCTGGCCGAGGCGGTGCGTCACAACGGCGGGCAGGTGCTTTACCGCCAGGAAGTGCATCGGGTCATCATGCGCGGCGGGCGCGCCGCCGCCGTTGAGACGAAGCGCGGTGAGGTCTACGATGCCGATGTGGTGATCGCCAACCTGCCGCCCTGGAACATCGCCCGGCTGCTGGGCGATGACGCCCCGCCGCGCCTGCGCCGCCTGCCGGAGGCCCCCCGCACGGGCTGGGGCGCGTCGATGGTCTATGTGGGGCTGGACGCCTCCGCGCTGCCCGCCGATTTCCCCCTGCATCACCAGGTCATCGTGCGCGAGCCGCTGGGCGAGGCTAACACCGTGTTCCTCTCGCTCAGCCCGGCCTGGGACCCCGACCGCGCCCCCGCGGGCCACCGCGCCCTGACCATCAGCACGCACACACGGTTCCGCCCCTGGTGGGATCTGTTTGAGGGAGATCGCGAGGGCTATGAGCGCGCCAAGCAGGCCCGCGCCGAGGCCATGCTGGATGCCGCCGGGCGCGCCATCCCCGGCCTGCGCGAGGCCGCCGCGCTGATCAAGCCCGGCACGCCCGTCACGTTCCGCCGCTTTACCAGGCGCGAGTGGGGCTGGGTGGGCGGTTTCCCTCAAACGGACCTGTTTACTGCCTGGGGACCGCGCCTCGCGCCCGGCCTGTGGATGGTGGGCGACAGCATCTTCCCCGGCCAGTCGATCCCGGCGGTGGCGCTGGGCGGCCTGCGCGTCGCCGGGATGCTGCTGCGCGCGTGCGGGCAGGCCTATTCGCCGGTCATCCCCCGGCCAGAGCGGTCCCGATCATTTCGACCGTGGGCCAGCCGCGCAACCCCTCCGGCGTCTGATAGACCCGGCAGCCCAGCGCGTAGCTGTCATGCCCGGCAGGGAACAGGTCAAGGCCATCCACACGGATAGTAGGCGACCCCTGAAAGCGCTGTCTCAGCGCCTCTTCGTCGCTTTCCACCCGAACCAGCTCGACGGGGTCATCAATGCCAGCCTTGGCCAGCGCGGTGTGCAGGTTCTCCAGGGCAGCCTGCCATGAGGGGCACCCATCGAAATAGAGAAGTTCTATCCGCATTACGTCACCTTTCCAATCAGTCGACAGGCTTATGCCTTTTTGACGTTCGCCTACTCTATTTTCTTACCGGATGCAAGCTTATCACCTGTCTGTCTGAGCAGGTGCCCCGGAGGCATCGGCCCACCCGGCAGCAGCAATAACGTCTAAAACCTTACCCCGCGGGCCAGATGCGCGCCGATCGCGCGGCGGCACAAAGGCACAGCGGCGCATAAAGGCCACCTTCCGCCGACCTCGTCCCGGTGTGGGAGAAGGATCACAGGGTGAGGGGCATGCGCGGCTCACCGCCGCCCCCGCCGCTTCAGCACCAGCGCCGCCAGGCTGAACGCCGCCGCCACCTCCACCCCCAGGCAGTCCTCCACCAGGCGGTCTACCCGCTCATCAAAGCCCCGCCGGGCCTGCTCGCTGCGCCGCTCAGCCCACGCGTCCGCCTGTCGCCGGAACGCCTCGATCTGCCGATCGATCTCCTCCCGCGCCTGCGCCAGCAGATCCCCGCCTGTGCGCCGGATCGCCCGCCACGCTTTGCCGATCGGCCCCGGCTCCCGGTAGATCACCCCCACCGCGTCAAACGCGATCGCGGTGCTGCCCGGCGGCTCGCCTGTCTCGTCGACCAGCTCCACGTATTCCGCGCCCGACGCGCTGAACTGGAACGTCCCCAGCCGGTACCAGGTGCCCGCGTGCGCTGCCTGATCGACCACCAGGCTGATGGTCTCCCCGGCATGATAGACTGTGTACACGGCGCGCTGTGTGGTGGCGTGCAGCGGCGGCAGGAACACATACACCTCATACTCCCCCGCCTCCGGCAGGACGAGCGTCCACCGGCCCGTGTTCTCAGCTCCGCTCTCAGTATTGGCCGTCCACCAGAAGTGATGCTCCACCCCCGCGATCGTCTCCTGCCACTGCTCACCCGGGCCGTGGCGGGTGAACAGCGTCCCCCCGTTGTCGAAGACTATCCCCTCAAAGGGGGGGATCGGCCGGGCAGCCTGCTCGATCAGGGTGCGGTATTCCCCGGCGGCGGCGATCACGGTTGCCAGGTAGCCGTCCACATCGCAGGCGTCGGCGGGCGGGCAGTAGCGCATCACGATCTCACGCAGGCTCAGGCCACCGTATTCGCGCGCCAGCAGCCGGAAGTACGCCTCCACGCCGTCGGCCATGCTGGCATACACGCCGAACCGCCCATCCGTGCCGACTTCCCCATAGGCCCCGCTGCATGTCGACCCCGCCGCCAGCCCCCGGCACTGGCCGGTGGCGATAATATTGCCGGGGTTATTGTTGCGATACGCCCGCGTGCCGGGCGCGGCGAAGCCCGCCTCCTTCTGGAACATCGCCAGCGCAAAGGCCGGGTTAACCCCGTGCGCCAGCGCCGCCTCGATGAGGACGGTCCCCTGCCCGTCCAGCCCCGTGCCCGCCGTGATCGCATCGACCGCGCGGGCTGCGCCCCGGCGCGCCCCCTCCTCATCGGCGATCCAGCCCGTATCCCACGGATCGACCTCCTCCTGGGCACGCAGCGGCGGCGCGGCCAGCGCCAGCAGCGCGCCGATCAACACCGCCCCCAGCAGGCAGGGGGCTGCATGGTATCGGGTAAGATGTGCCAACATCGTGCTCCGGTGCTCCATCCCGTGATCGTTCCAGCGGCCCATGCGTGACTGGAGGGGGAGATGGGAAAGATGCAGCCGCTCAGACGCTCCCGGCGTCTGCTTCTATTTTAGCACAGCTCGCCCCCGCCATCTGGCCAGGGACTGATCCGGGCACCTGGTGGATGCTCCTTCTCCCTGGCGGTTTTACACTGGCCACAGATCAATCGAACACGGCCCTGTCTCTCACCGTGCTGACCCTCAAGGAGTAAGAAAATGTCCCTGCGCGTTGTGCTTGGCTGGTTGTGGCGTATCCCGCTTATTGCCCTGGCTATCAGTGCTGGTGTGATTCTCGGCGCCCTGATCCCCACCCTGGCGGGCGTGCAAGCCCCGCCCCTGCCGGATGGCGCTGAGATGAACGCCATCCTGCTCTACTCGTTCCTTGGCAACCTGGCCATCGCCCTGGCCCTGGCACTGCTGGCGAAGAACCTGGCCGGGCGCTGGGTCAGGCGCTGGCTGGTACTGGCAGTTTTCAGCTGGATGCTGTACGTCGCTATGTTCATCGAGGCTGCCATCTACATGGAGCCGGAGGCAGCGGGGGCCGGGTTCAACATCATCGCTTATACCGTGCCAAGCCAGGTGGGGGCGGCGCTGGCAGCCCTGCTGTTCCGCCCGGATCGGCCTGACGTGACCCACCTGGCCGCCGACCTGAACACCCTGTTTGATGGGCGTGAGCCGGGCGAATGGGCCTGGCGGCTGGCAGCCATCCTGCTGGCCTTCCCCCTGATCTACCTTCTCTTTGGCCTGCTGGTCGTCCCGGCCACCTACACCTTCTACAGCGACGGGGCCTTCAACCTGGCCGCCCCGCCCTGGGGGCAGATCATCCCCGTGCAGGTCGCCCGCAGCGTGCTGCTCCTGTTTGGCTCGCTGGGTATCCTGGCGGGCTGGCGCGGCTCGCGCCGGGGATTGTACCTGGCACTGGGGTTCGCGGTTTTCGTGCTGATCGGGCTGGCCTGGACCATCAGTTCCTACTGGCTGGCCCCGGCTCTTCGCGTGTTCCACACGCTTGAGATCGCCGGAGATGCCTTCCTGTATACAGCGGCCCTGGTGGCGCTGATCGCGCCGCCAGATGCTGTGCTGTCGCGCCCGGTCGAGCACCGCGATGCGGTGAGTCTGCCGGAACAGGCGTGAATGCACAGAGCAGGGGGCTGCAGCCATCATCAGCCCCCTGCCTTCTGGCTCACCCCTCTGTGAAGCGCCGGTACAGCCGCACCAGGTTGACGTTCGCCCCGGTCAGGTAATACTCGTCGGGCGTGATGTCCAGCTCAAGCGTGCGCGTTGGCTGCTCCAGCACGGTTGGCTGGCTGGCGGCGAACCGCTGCAAGACCTCGGCATGCGGCTTGAGCGACCCATCGGGGCGCACCAGCCCGAAGAAGCGTTCGTGCCATGCGTGGTCGCACGGTGGTTGATCCCACAGGCTCTCGTGGTAATCGGCAAAGCACCACACCAGCGCCCCCGTCGCGCCTACCTCAACCAGGCCCGGCAGCACCGCCTCGATGTACTCCGCCAGTGTCTCCTCGCTGGCCATGAACTGCTCGTGGGGCTTACCGTAGGCCTGCCACTTCCACACGAACGAGTCATGGCCGGGCGGCGCGGTTGGGCCGCCGAACTCCTCCATCAGTGTCGGCTTGCCGCACAGCGCTGAGGTCAGCGCGCAGGTGTAGGGCACCATGTCGGGGTCGAGCGGCCCGTGCGCCCAGGGGGCATACATCGGGTAGGAATGCATCACGGCCACATCCGTCTCGGCGAACACATCATGCACGCGCAGGCCGGGGTCCATCAGCAGGCTCACGTTGTGCAGACCGCACGTCACCGGGTGCGCCGGGTCGATCCCCTTGATCACCCCCACCATCTCACGCACCCAGGCCCGCCCGGCGGCGGCGCCCGGCGGCAGCGCGAACAGGTCCGGCTCGTTGCCCAGGTTCCACATCCAGATCGCGGCGTGATCCCTGAGGCGGCCCACCACTGTGCTCAACAGGAGGCGCTCGGCGTGCAGGGCGGCAGGGTCGGTGAACATGTTGCGGTAGAAGTCGGGCACCGCCCGCCCCACGCTGATCACCTGGTTGACAAACGGAGAGGGATAGGTGCTGCCACCCAGCAGCCAGCCGGGCGACCAGTTCGGGCCGCTCATGTGCCCGGTGAAGAACGTCACATCCAGCCGCAGGCCCAGGTCCGCTGCCGCGTCGCAGACCGTCTCCAGGTTGGCCAGCGCCTCCCCGCTGACGGCCTCCGGCGTCGGCTGGAAGTCCTCCCACAGCAGGAACAACCGCACCACCCCCAGCCCCAGCTCGCGGATCAGCGCGAACTCCTCGCGCACCTCCCCGCCATCGAAGTCCTTCCACCAGCCCATCGCCTTACGGCGCGGCCAGTAGTTCACCCCCAGCACAAACGGCTCGGCCATATCGCGTTCGCTCCTCTGTTTGCAGCACGGGACTCACACCGCCCATTGTAGCAGGAATAGCGTCAGCGCGGCAGCCGCGCTAAAAAGACAGAGGCGGCGCTCGTGCCGAGGCCGCCTCTGCTCCTGCTGCCGGATGCCTACTTCGACGGCAGGAAGCGGGTCATCTTGGTCCCGCAGACCGGGCACACACCCTTGGTCATACGGCGGCCCTTGTCATTCGTGACGACCTTTGCGTCCTTGATCTCCCGCTTGGCCTTGCACTTCACACAGTAGCCTTCAGTTTCTTTGCCCACGATCAAACCCTCCTCTTGTGTAGAGATGTGTCAGGCTACGTATAGATTAACCGAAACAGGAATATGCGCAAGTACAACCGCGCACCCAGAAACCGTCGCCCCGCCTCAGGGGGCATCCCCTGGCCGCCGGGCATCCCCAGAACACCGGTTTTTGAGCACCTCAAACGCCTCGTCGGGCGTCTCATGCATGGTGAAAGTACGGTACATACGCGCGTAAATCTCGGCCAGCGAGCGCGTGTAGCCCGTCGCGCCGACTACCATTGGCGCGTAAGCCCTGGCGGGCGGCTGGGCGGCAAAGCGCGGGTACTGCGCCAGCACGTTGGCGGGCAGACGCTTCAGCCGGGTGACGTCGTAGATCACCACCGCCTCCCCTGGCACCTGCGTCACCATCTCATCCCGCCGGTAAGCGGCCTGCCAGTACTCATCCCAGGTGAAGGCTTCCCCGAAGGTGAACAGGATGATGGTGTGCGCTTCGTCGGCCCAGTCGACCTCAATGGGCATGTGTCCCCCATCCGCCGGGGATGATCAGCGGTTAGTGGTGATGGCCGCCCTCACCATGAGCATGGCCGTGACGCAGTTCCTCAGGCGTCGCCTCGCGCAGCCCGGTGATGGTCACCTCAAAGCGCAGGCGCTCCCCTGCCATCGGGTGGTTGAAATCGAGCGTGATAGTGTCGTCATCGACCGCCACCACCTCGGCCTCGGTGACATGGCCACTGTCTTCCTCAATCTCCAGCAGCATCCCCACCTCCGGCTCGAAGTCGCCGGGCAGCTCACTGCGATCGATCTCCAGCGTGTCGTCGGGGTCGTACTCCCCGTAGGCATCCGCCGGCTCCACGATCACGGTCTTGCGCTCACCGACGGCCATGCCGGTCAGGGCACTCTCAAGGCCAGGGATGATGTTGTTGTGGCCGTGCAGATACACCAGATCATCACCGGGCTGCGACTCCTCAACCAGGCTGCCATCTTCATCAAGATACAGCCGGTACTGGAGGCTCACCACGGCGTTACGGGTCACTTTATCGGGCATGTTGATTACGTTTCTCCTGATTCGCGTCGTAAATGTGAATGGTGCAAGGACAGCAGTGCGTCCTGCACCTCTTTACAGAGTATACGCCGTGCAGAAGGTAAAGCAAAATAAAAAGTGAGGCTGCACAGGCTGATCGTAATCCCTGTGCGCATGATGCGTCAGAGGCGCTCAGGTCTCCGACATGGGCCGGGCGGCTCCAGAAAAGGTCATAACGCGCTGCCACACTTTTTCGTGCTGCCGCTGACCCTCACCATCTTGTCAGGGGGGCCTGCTCTCCCTTATAATGAGAGTAGAGAGGATCGCCACAACGCCGCGCAAACGGCGGTGCGCAAGTTGGCCCGCGTGCCACCTCATATCACCCTGCGCTCGTCCACCAGCACAGCCGGGCCTGCCCGGCTTTCGCGCTTCGCCGCCGCGGCGGGGAGGTGCTGCGATGGACGCACGAATCAGGCTGCCCATTTACCCGGGGCGGAATGTGTTCCGCTTCCCAGATCGATGTGTGTACTGCGGTGGGCCGCACGAAGCCACCCTGTTGCTCGGCCCGCTGGTGCGGCTGCACCTGGCAGCGGTCAGCCCGGCCGGGGCCAGCGGCATGAACCGCACTTACGTGCGCTACCTGATCGAGGGGCTGGAGGTCCCCTACTGCCGCCAGCATGCCCGTGAGGCAGGTCGCAACCGCATCATCCTGACGGCCCTCTATCTGGTGGGGGCGGCTGCCGCCGTGCTGCTGCTGTTCACGGCGTTCGCCGGGCATGACCCGCACGACCTGGCCGGGGAATCCTGGAACCTGGCCCTGCTGCTGGCTGCGGTGGGGGCCGGCCTGCTGGGCTGGATGTATGTCGCCTGGCGCGGGCTGGGCCTGATCTGGCCCTCGCTGCGCCACATGCCAATGCTGCCCACCGAGCAGGGCGGCCTGGGCTTCGAATACAGTGTCAGCCCGGAGCAGGGGATGGCTGAATTCCGCTTTGCCAGCACGGAGATGGCGCGTGCATTCCTGCGCATTAACGCCACGCGCTGAGCCGGATCGGAGAGGGGGTGAGGACGATGCGCTGCCAGCGCTGCAAACATGAACGGGCCCGCGGGGCTTACTATCAGTGCTATGTTGGGGTGGCCTATCCATCGACCGGCGCAGAAGGGGCGCGCACCCGCCGCATGCGCTATGCCATCCAGGGGCCGCGCAAGTTGTGGATCTGCCACCGCTGCGTGGCGTTGAGTGTGCTCACGTCGGAGGCCGGCCTGGGGGCGCTGGTGCTGCTGCTGTTCCAGCTCACCGGCCAGCCCGAATGGATGCTGTTCGGCATTTTCGCCGGTCTGCTGCTCATTGCCAACTACATCGCCGATCACGGCTGGGAGATCATCCAGACCTGCGGTGATGCCCAGGCGATCCGCGCCGTGCAGGCGGAGATGGGCAGCGAGTCTCACTACGACATCTACCTCGATCGCGGCCAGGTGAAGCGCCTGGAGTGATCACCGACTCACCCCCCTGCAACAGGACAAAATCAGCGCCCTCCAATCACCCCCGCGCCCCCGCAGGGGCATGCCCTTTGAAGCCCCCCATAGCCTCTCATAGAAGGCCAGCCACCTCTTCGCCATCCTGTGCCAGCTTTCACACACACGCTTGTTCATGGTCAGCGGCCTGCTGACCGTGCCCCGTTTTTGGGGTAAAATAGATACAATTACCTCTCCGGGTTGGGAGGGTTGCAGTGCAGCTTTTGCGGGGGTTACTGGATGATGCTGCGTTTACTGGTTGCCCGTCATGGGGAGACTGATTGGAATATCGCCGGTCGATTTCAGGGCCGCACCAACGTGCCACTAAACGACCGCGGGCGCGTGCAGGTGCAAGCGCTGGCGCGGCGTCTGTGCGATGAGGGTATCGAGGCTATTTACTCCAGCCACCTCAGCCGCGCCTGGGACAGCGCCCTGATGATCGGCGCGGCGCTCAATGTGCAGCCACACCAGGACGAACGCCTGACCGAGCTGAGCTATGGCGACTGGGAGGGACGCACCCGCGCCGAGATCGCCGACCGCTGGCCGGAGATCTGGCACGCGCACGGGAACAGCGCCGCTGTGGTGCCGCCCAACGGCGAATCGCTGGAGGAGGCCGCCCAGCGGCTCAATGCCTTTCTGAATGACCTGTATGGCTGGCATCCCGTCGGCACGGTGCTGGTCATCTCGCACGGCGGCGCGATGTCGGTGTTGGCCTGCCTGACGCTGGGGCTGCCGCCCTCCCGGCGTTCGATCTTCGGGTCGGCGAACACGGGCCTGGCCGAGTTCGAGCTGAATCAGGGCCGCCGCAAGCTGCGCCGCTGGAACGACACCGCGCATCTGGCGCTCTTGACAGATGATCCGTCGGGCTGAGGGGGACAGGGGGCTGATCAGAGCTGCGTTAGAATTTCCAGACTCGATCTTGACAACCCCCCGCAGCGGAGTAAAATGTGTTTGTCTAACATAGTTGCAAACGCAACTATTTGGCTCGCGTCTGCAGCAGGCGTAAACCGCCGTGAGCATCGAATACTATCGTCTGATCCATGACATATATGTGCTGTTGGACGATGGCGACCGCAGGCTGTTAGGCGAGTTCAATCTGACCACCTCGCAGTACGCTGTCATGCGCATTTTAAATGTGGAAGAGGGCCAGCGCCTGACAACGCTCAGCGAGAAGGTGCTCAAGTCAAAAAGCACCGTGACACGCATTATCGATCAACTGGAGCAAGCTCAGCTAGTAAAACGAAACCTGGATCCCCATGACCGACGGGCGCAGCGTGTGGTACTGACCGGCCCTGGCGCCGATCTGCTCAGGCAGGTGCAGGCTGCCCATGCCCGGTCGCTGCGCAGGCGGCTGGCCGCTCTCGATGACCACGAGCGCGCCGCCTTTTGCCGGGCCCTGAAAAAGCTGCGCGCCAGCCTGGCGGTTGATCTGGGGCTGCAGACCAGCTACGATCTGGAGGATTTGGAGTGCTGATCGGCGCCGTTTATCGAGCGGCGTTTGTTTGATCAGGTCGCCTGCGGGCGACGCGCGGGAGGGAGGCCCTGGGCAAGGCCCCTGCCACCCTGCAAAGTACCACATCACTAAGTTTTTCCGCTGGAGGAAAAGAAGATGAACCGTCGTTCTCTGTTTGTCATACTGCTCGTACTGATCTTCAGCCTGGTGCTGGCCGCCTGCGCGCCCGCTGCCCCGGCTGAGGAGCCCACCGAGGAGCCTGTGGCCGAGGAGCCTGTGGCTGAGGAGCCGGCTGAGGAGCCGGCTGAGGAGCCGGCTGAGGAGCCGACCGAGGAACCGGCCCCCGAGCCCACCGAGGTTCCCCCCACCATCGTGATCTGGGCTGACGAGCTGACCGCCCCCGTCATGGAAGAAGTCGGTACTCAGTTCGCCGAGGAATACGGCGTTGAGATCGTCGTCCAGCAGATCGGCTTCGGTGAGCTGAAAGACCAGTTCAAGACGGCCGCCCCCGCCGGTGAGGGCCCCGACATCTTCGTCGGCGCTCACGACTGGGTTGGCGAGCTGGCCACCAGCGGCCTGCTGGCCCCCATCGACCTGGGTGCCAAGGCGGCTGACTTCCCCGAGAGCGCCCTGCAGGCGTGGCAGTGGGATGGCCAGCAGCTTGGTATGCCCTACCAGATCGAAAACGTAGCCCTGCTGCGCAACGTCGACCTGGTCCCCGAGCCGGTCGAGACCTGGGATGATGTCTTCGCGCTGGCTGAGGAGTTCGCCGCCCGTGGTGACGGTGTCCAGGCCTACGTGCTGCAGGAGAGCGACCCCTATCACTGGTACGGCATCCAGACCGCCTTCGGTGGCTACGTGTTTGGCCGTGATGAGTCCGGCAACTACAACCCTGAGGATCTTGGCATCGACAGCGAGGGCACCATCGCCGCCGGTGAGTGGCTCGACAGCATGGTCAAGGCTGGCTACCTGGTGGGCGGCGTGGACGGTGATACCGCCAAGTCGCTGTTCCTGGAGGGCAAGGCGGCCCTGTTCATCACCGGCCCCTGGAACCTGAGCGCCATCCGCGAGGCAGGCCTGAACTACGCGATCGACCCGATCCCCGCTGGCCCCGCCGGCCCCGGCCGTCCGTTCAGCGGTGTTCGCGGCTTCGCCATCAGCGCCTTCAGCGAGAACCAGCTCCTGGCGCAGACCTTCCTGACTGAGTACGTGGCCACGCCTGAGGTGATGGCGCAGGTCCATGGCGACCGTGCCCCGGCGTACCTGCCGCTGCTCGAGACCCTGGACGACCCGGACCTGGCGGCCTTCGCAGTGGCCGGTGCTAATGCCGACCCGATGCCGAACATCCCGGCGATGGGCTCGGTGTGGGGCTCGTGGGGTGATGCGGTGACCAGCATCCTCCAGCAGACGGCTGAGAGCCCCGAGGCTGCCTTCACCAACGCCGCGGAGCAAATCCGCACCGCGATCGCAGGTGGCTAGCCTTCGGGCTGACCTGACCTGAGATAACCATGTTGAGGCGGAGCCATCTGGCTCCGCCTCAACCCATAACGCCCTGTTTAGTTGTGGCCTGTATCCCCATGCTCGTATTGTCAACCCGGCTGTTTAACCTCAGGAGATCGGGAAATGGATACGGCTTCTGGTCAAAAAGGTGGCACATCCCGTGTGTCGCTGGCAGGGGGTAACATCTGGGGCATGCTGTTCCGGCTCCTCGCGCTGGCGGTGATCGACGCCTTTGCAGTGTGGTTCATCTCACGGCTGGCGATGGATCAAGCATGGCCGTTCCTGATCATCTTCACACTCGCAACCCTGGGCATCAACGCGGCCTTTCTGGTAGAGGGACTGTACCCCTTCCGCTGGTTCTCCCCCGGGCTGGCGCTGCTGCTGCTCATGGTGCTGTACCCCACACTCTTCACCATTTACGTGGCATTTACCAACTACTCTGATGGCCACCTGCTCACCAAGCAGCAGGCTGTCAACATCATCACCCGCGAGCAGTTCCTGCCCGAAGATGCTACCCCGTACCGCTGGACTGCGTTTCGCGGCTCTGCCGGGGACTATATTCTCTGGCTGGTATCAGAGGATGGCTCACAGAGTTTCCTGGCCACCACCGACGAGCTATACCCCGGCGGCGAGGGCTTCGAGGGCATCGGCCCGCTGGACGAGGACGGCATCCCGGAGAGCATCGCCGGCTATCAGCGTCTCAACCGGCTGAGCGTGGTGCGCTATCTCAGCGAACTGGAGCGCATCCAGTTCGGGGCCGAGCGCAAGTTCTCCATCCGCAACCTCGATACAGCCGCGCAGTATGAGCCGCGCTACCTCTACGATGAGGCAACAGATACCATCACCGATCGGCTGACCGATGAGACCTTCACGCCGGTGCGCGGCACATACACCAGCGAGACAGGGCGCACGCTGACGCCCGGCTACTGGGTGTTCATCGGCTTCGATAACTTCGCGCGGCTGGCCACCAGCCCGGCGCTGCGCGGCCCCTTCGTGCTGGTGTTCATCTGGAACTTCGTCTACGCCATTATGGCAGTGGTCCTGACCTTCGCGCTGGGCCTGTTCCTGGCACTGATCTTCAACCACGAGCAGATGCCCGCCAAGAAGCCGCTGCGCTCGCTGCTGCTCATCCCTTACGCCATCCCGGCGTTCATCAGCGTGCTGATCTGGCGCGGCATGCTGAACCCCGGCCTGGGTGTGATCAGCAAGACCATCGAGGCGATCACCGGCTTCGTCATCCCCTTCTTCGCTGATCCCTTCTGGGCGAAGGTGGGCGTGCTGCTCGTCAAGCTGTGGCTCGGCTTCCCCTATATGTTCCTTATCTCTCAGGGGGCGTTGCAGAGCATCCCCTCCGAGATCTACGAGGCGGCCGAGGTCGATGGCGCGTCAGCCTGGCGGCGCTTCTGGTCACTCACACTGCCGCTGCTGCTGGTGGCAGTGGGGCCGCTGCTGCTGGCCTCGTTCGCCTTCAACTTCAACGAGTTCACCGTGATCGAGATATATAACCGGGGCGGCCCTGTCATCCCGGATTCGCCCACCCGTGTAGGTCACACCGACATCCTGATCACATACACCTACCGGCTGGCCTTCGCCAGCGGGCGCGGCGCAGACTACGCCTACGCCTCGGCGATCACCATGGTGATCTTCGTGGTGCTGGCCACGATCACGATCCTCAACTTCCGCTTCACGCGGACCTGGGAGGAGGTGTCTGAGAATGTCTGAGCAGGCCAGAACAACGATCGTCGGACTGCCCATCGCCAGGACAGCGTCGCTTACACGGCGGCGGCGCATGGCGATGGCGGGCCGCATCCTGGTGGCGGTGCTGGCATTGGGCTATGCCCTGCTGCCGGTGCTGTATGTGATCTCGGCGTCCTTCAACCCGCTTAACACCCTGGCCAGCTCGACGCTCATCCCGCGGCAGGCCTCGCTGGAGAACTTTCAGCGGCTGCTGAACGACCCGGTCAACCCGTTCCTGCTGTGGATGTGGAACTCGCTCAAGGTGTCGGTGATCGCGGCGGTGCTCTCCACGCTGGTCAGCGCCATCAGCGCCTACGCCTTCTCGCGCTTCCGCTTCACGGGGCGCCGTACGCTGCTGCTCTCGGTCTTCCTGGTGCAGGTGTTCCCCAACTCGCTCACCATGGTGGCCACCTTCCTGCTGCTCCAGCTCATCGGGCGGCATGTGCCGTCTTTCGGCCTGAACGCGCACGGCGGCCTGATCCTGGTTTACCTGGGCGGCGCAATGGGCATCAACACCTGGCTGATGAAGGGCTACTTCGACACTGTGCCGCGCGACATCGATGAGTCGGCGATGATCGACGGCGCCAGCCACTGGCAGATCTTCTGGCGCATCATCTTCCCGCTGGTGCGCCCCATCATCGCGGTGGTCACTATGCTGACCTTCATCAGCGCCTACAACGACTATCTGTTCGCGCTGCTGCTGCTGCGCGACAACAAGCTGTGGACGCTGGCGGTGGGCCTCAACACCTTCCTCTCCGGGCAGTTCACCCGCGAGTGGGGCGTGTTCGCGGCAGGCGCGCTGATGGGCGCGGTCCCGATCGTGGCCATCTACCTGATCCTGCAGGACTACATCGTCGGCGGGCTGACCCAGGGCGCGGTCAAGAGCTAAAGGCTGTTATGACCCCTGAGCGTCATATGCCGCCAATTGACCCACCCCCCGGCCTCGCTGCGCTCGGCTCTTCCCCCTCTCCACGCGTGGAGAGGGGGTGCCGGGCCGCAGGTCCGGTGAACCGCTGGTTCAATGGGGTGAGGTCTCTTCAGGCTTGGATTAGCCTGAAGAAAGTTCATAACACGCTCCAGACCTCCGCCTGACGGGCTGGGGGGGCGCCCCTCGTGGGCGCCCTCTTCTCGCCTCCGCCAATCTGTAGAGACGCGCCACGGCGCGTCCGCAGCCCCCCGCGATCGTGCAGGGGCACCCCTGTGGAAGACGCATCTGCGCCCTCCCCGGCGTGCGGTGGGGGCGCTGCGTCAGCGGCACCGGGTGGGGTGAGGGCCGCACGCCGGGGGCAAGTCTGCCCGCGCAACCAGAATCGGAGAGACAGCAGTGGAAGACTTTATCTTCGGCACCATGGCAACCGACGCCCTCAAACTGATCCACCACCGCGCCGAGCGCCGCGGCATCCAGCACCTGCACAGCACCGCCCCGCGTGACCCCCTTCCCGGCGAGCCGCTGACGCTCCGTGTCATCCTCGGCCCTGACCTCCCCGCCGATCACGTCGCCTGTTACTACACGCTCGACGGCTCCGAGCCGCGTGGCGCGTTTGGCGCGGCGGGGCAGGGCCAGGTGATCCGTTTCCAGCGCATCGCGACGACGTGGGACAGTCTCGTGTGGGGCTACGTGCAGACCTGGCAGGCGATCATCCCCGGCCAGCCGCAGGGCACGGTGCTGCGCTACCGTATCGGGGCCTGGCAGGACGGGGGTGATGGGGAGGCCTTCGCCGACTGGCCGCCTGTCAAGCCGCAGGTGGAGGAGGCCGCACGCGCCCACTTCGCTGGCGATGCGATGAGACCCCCCCACCCCGGCAGCCCGGCGGGCCAAACCTTCACCCTCTACATCGACACACTGCGTCCGCCTGCCTGGGCGCGCGAATCCGTTATTTATCAGGTCTTCGTGGATCGCTTCTACCCCGGGGATGGCCGTGACTGGCTGCAAACCACCGACCTGCGCCGCTCCTTCGGTGGCACACTGTGGGGCGTGCGCGATAAGCTCGACCATATCGCCGCGCTCGGCGCCGACTGTATCTGGATCAGCCCCACCTGGCCCTCGCCCACCTATCACGGCTACGATGTCACCGACTACCGGGCCGTCGAGCCGCGCCTGGGCGGGGAGCAGGCGCTGCGCGCGCTGATCGAGGCCGCCCATGCGCGCGGCATCCGCGTGCTGCTCGATCTCGTCTGCAACCACATGAGCAGCCGCCACCCCATCTTCGTCGAGGCGCAGGCCGATCCCGCCAGCCCATACCGCGGCTGGTTCACCTTCAGCGCTGACCCACCCGGCTATGAGTGCTATTTCGGTGTGGCAACCATGCCGCGTATCAACCTGACACACCCTGCCGCCCGTGCCTGGATGATCGACAACGCCCTTTACTGGCTGCGCGAGTTCGGCGTCGACGGCTTCCGACTCGATCACGCCAACGGCCCCGGCCCCGATTTCTGGGCCGATTTCCGCGCCGCTGTACGCGCGGCCAGCCCTGAGGCCTTCATCTTCGGCGAGGTAGTCGAGCCGCCCGACGTGCAGGCCCGCTACATCGGGCGGCTGGACGGCCTGCTCGACTTCCACATGGCCGACATGCTGCGCCGGGCCTTCGGGCGGCGCTCCATCACCCGCGCCGATCTCGACCATTTCACGGCGCGTCACCGGGCATATTTCGACAACCCGGACTTTCTGATGGTAAATTTCCTGGATAACCATGATATGGATCGTTTCCTGCACATTGCCGGAGAGGATCGCGGCGCGCTGGAGGCGGCGCTGGCGTATCTCATGGCGCTGCCCGGCCCGCCGATCATCTACGCGGGCATGGAGGTGGGCCTGCGCCAGCGAGGGGGGGGACGCACTCCCGGGCTGGAGAGCAGCCGCGAGGCCATGCCCTGGGGCGAGATCGACGCCGGGGCGCTGGAGATCGTCCGCCGGGCGATCCGGGGACGGCGTGAGCGGCGGCCCTGGGCCGGTTGAGGCGGCGCTGTGCGGGGAGGAGACAGTCATACCGAACAGGGAAGATAGCAATGACAGTAGAGACTGTACAGCTTGGCAGTTATCACATCACCATTGACACCACCACCGGTGAGCTGGTGGGCCTGCGGCGCGGTGACGGGCCTGAAGCCATTGGCCACGGCACCGCCCCCGCGTTGTCTGGCGTTCAGATCGCGCACCGCCCCCTGGCCGAGACACCCGCCTACCGGTCACACCGGCTGGAGGGCAGCACACTGACCATCGTCAGTGTCGTCGGCCCACTGCGCATCTCCGACCACCTGACGCTGGCCGAAGACGTGATCACGCGCCGCATCAGCGTGCAGAACGCCTCCGCTGAGGAGGTGCAGGTCACTGGCATTACCATTGGGCTGCGCGGCGTCTCACTGGGTGACCCGGCAGCCTGCCGTTTCGAAGCCCCGGCCAACGTGCTGCGCCCGCGCCTGCCGCTGGCCATGGCGGCCTCATGGCCGGCTCCCTCTCGATCGGAGGAGCAGCCACTGCCCGGCCCCGCCGAGGCCCACACGGACATCGCCCCCGGTGCCGATCTGGTGTGGGGTCGCGCCCTGGGCGACGCGCCCGACATTGGCCCCGGTCTGTTGATCGTCCATAACCCGGCTATCGGCTGGAGCCTGCTCACCTGGTACTACAGCACCGACGAGGCCGCGCGCCCCTGGGTCTCCGGCGACGGCATCCATGCCACCTTCGGCTATGACATGGGGCTGGCGGGCTGGCTGGCCCCCGGCGCGTCGCTGCAAGGGGGCACGCAGCTCATCATGCTGCATCAGGGCACCTATCAGGAGGCGCTGACCGCCTACCGCCGCCAGTTCCCCCGCACCGGCGTGCTGCCCCCCGTCTACGAGCAGCTTGACCGCGCCGCCGACTGGGTCGGCCTGTATGAGGTGCACCCCGGCCAGTACGGCGGTTTCGACGGCCTGCGCAAGCAGCTCAAGCGCATCCAGGCCATGGGCATCGACACCCTCTATCTGATGCCGATCCACCCGCACCGCAACAAGAAGAACACCGCCTGGGACGAGAATTGGGAGGGCGTCGGCAGCCCCTATGCCATCCTCGACTTCGAACGGCTGGACCCCACCCTCGGCGCCGAGAGCGCCTTCCGCGAGCTGGTCAGGACGGCTCACGACCTGGGGATGCGTGTGCTGGTGGACCTGGTGCTGCAGGGCTGCGCGCTGGAGGCCAGCTATGTGACAGAGCACCCTGACTGGTTCGTCCGGGATGAGCAGGGGAACATGGTCCACTCGCACGGCTGGAATGACACCTGGTCGTTCGACTGGGCCAACCCCGACTATCAGGCCTTCGTGCTGCGCTATGCCACCGATCTGGTGAAGCGCTACGACATCGACGGCTTCCGGGTGGACGCCCCGCACGGTAAGGAGCCGAACTGGAGCCGCGACATCCCCTACCGCGCCAGCAAGACCAATCTCGGCGCGTCGAAGCTGCTGGAGGACCTCCGGCGCGCGCTGCTGGAGATCAAGCCTGAGGCTGCGCTGTACTGCGAGCTATTCGGCCCGATGTGGATCAACTCGCACGATGTGTCCAACGACTATCATCCCTATGCGATGGCCTACGCGCTGGCCCAGCGCCGCATCACCCCCGCCGAGTTCAGCGCCTACCTCACCGACTACTGGGCCGTCATCCCGCCCGGCAGCCCGCGCATCTGCTTCACCGAGACGCACGACACGCGCGACTGGCCCGCCTATGCGCTGCGCGGCAGCCTGGTCAGCCAGGCGCTGCTCGGTATCCTGGTGATGAGCGGCTTCACGCCCATGATCTTCGCCGGGCAGGAGGATGGGCAGGAGAAGTTCATCGGCGGCCTGATGCTCGCCCGCCGCCGCAACGCCGTGCTGCGCCGCGGCACGACGCTGTTCAACGCGGTGACGGTCGATGACCTGAACCACTACCGCCGTGGCTGGGGCGATCCCCCCGCCGACTGGGTGTATACCGTGCTGCGTCACGACGAGAAGACCGCCCTGTTCGGGCTGGCCAGCCTTTACCCGGAGCGCGTGACCTACCGCTTCGGCCTGCCCGTTGAGCGCCTGCCGATCCGCCACGACCGCAGCTACCATCTGCGCGATCTGATCAGCTACGAGTACTGGATGGAATACGGGCAGGACACCTGGACCGGGGCTGAGCTGGCATCGCTCAAACTCACCCCGCACATGTACCGGCCCTATATTTTCCGGCTGGAGGAGATCGACGGCGCGTAATCGGGGGCACCCCTCGTGGGTGCCTGGCCCTGAGCCCCCTCGCCCTGAGGGCCCTCTGCGAGGGGCCGGGGGGTGGCGACCCTGCGGGTCGCCCGGGGGTGAGGGCCTCCGGCGTGATCCTCGCCTCCCTGAGGGGTTGGGGGTGAGGGTTGTTCACGTTCACTGGCGCGGGTGATCCCCGTCCCTCCGGGCGATCACCCGCAGAGAGACGAGGAGAAGGATGAATACCATCAAACACATCTGGCCGGCGGTGCTGCTGGCCCTGCTTCTGATGGCCGCCTGCGCCACCCCCTCGGCCCCGCAGGAGCCAACCGCCGGGCCGTCCGCCGAGGAGTCCCCGGCGGAGCCTGTGGAGGAAGAACCCGCCGGGCCTGCCGGGCGCGGCCCGCTGGTCCTTGAGGAGGGCAAGCTCTATCTGGCCCTGATCTGGCACCAGCACCAGCCCGTCTACTTCAAAGACCCTGAGACAGGCGTCTATGAGCGCCCCTGGGTGCGCGTCCATGCCACCAAAGACTACCTGGACATGGCTGCCACCATCGCACAGTACCCCAACGTCCACGCCACGTTCAATATCACCCCCAGCCTGATCCGCCAGCTCGACGACCTGGCTGCCGGGGCGAAAGACCTCTATCAGGTGCACGCCGAGATCCCCGCCTCGGAGCTGACCGACGAGCAGAAGACTTTCATTCTGCAGCGCTTCTTTGACACCAACGCGCGCATCATCGCCCGCTTCCCGCGCTACCAGGAGCTTGCCGAGCAGCGCGGCGGGGTCAGCGCCGAGCAGATCGCCGCCGCGCTCGAAACATGGACCGACGAGGATTTCCGCGACCTGCAGGTGCTGTTCAACCTGGCCTGGACCGACCCCGACTGGCTGGCCGAGGAGCCGCTGGCCTCGCTGGTGGCGAAGGGCCGCGGCTTCTCTGAGGAGGACAAGGCCGTCCTGTTCGCCGAGCATCTGCGCATTGTGCAGGAGGTGATCCCCTATCATGCCGATCTGCAGCGGGCGGGGCAGATCGAAGTGACCATGACCCCCTTCGCCCACCCCATCCTGCCGCTGGTTACTGACAGCAACCTGGCTGCGGTCGCCATGCCCGACGCTAACCTGCCCACCCGCTACCTGTGGGGCCAGGACGCCTCCGCCCAGATCGAGCTGGGCGTACAGTTCTACGAGCAGCACTTCGGCATGGCTCCGCGCGGTATGTGGCCCGCCGAGGGATCGGTGGCACAGCAGGTCGTCACCATGATTAGCAGCGCAGGCATCCGCTGGATCGCCACCGATCAGGACGTGCTGGCCCGCAGCCTGCCCGATCTGGACGACTTCACGCGTGACAGCCGCGACGTGATCCAGCAGGCCGATGTGCTCTACCGCCCCTATCAGGTGCAGGGCACGCGTGGCGGGCCGGTCGCCATCATCTTCCGCGATAAGCTGATCTCCGATAAGGTGGGCTTCGAGTATTCCGGTACGCCCGGCGCCGAGGCCGCCGCCGACTTCATGCAGCGCATGGAGAACATCCGCGCGCGGCTGGAGGAGGAGGGCGCGCAGGGGCCGCACCTGGTCACCGTGCTGCTCGACGGCGAGAACGCCTGGGAGTACTATGAGAACGACGGCAAGGAGTTCCTCAACGAGCTGTACCGCCTGCTCTCCGAGTCGGAGACCGTCGTCACCGTCACGCCGTCCGAGTACCTGGACGCGCTGGCCGCCGCTGGCCAGGAGCCGCCGCTGATCCCTGACCTCTACCCCGGCTCATGGATCGATGGCACGTTCAGCACCTGGATCGGCGAGGATGAGGAGAACCTGGCCTGGGAGTACCTGGGCCGCATGCGGGCCGCCGTGCAGGATGCGACCAACGCCGGGCTGGATGAGGCCACCCTCCAGCAGGTGATGGAGCTGGTCTATATCGCCGAAGGCTCCGACTGGTTCTGGTGGTATGGCGCCGATCAGAACTCCGGCGCCGATGACAGCTTCGACCGCCAGTTCCGCAGCTACCTGGAGCAGATTTATACGCTCATCGGGCGTGAGGTGCCTGACTTCGTTTACGTGCCTGTCATCCCGCAGCCCCCGCAGATCGCCGATCAGGAGCCGCTGGGACTGCTGGCCGTGACCGCCGATGGGATTGCCGCCGACGACGAGTGGGATCAGGCAGGTTTCTACACCCTGCCCGGTGATCCTTTCACCGCGCTCCACTACGGCTTCGACACCGCCAACCTCTATCTGCGCCTCGACTCCGCCGAGGACTTCGCCGCGCTGGATGACCTGACCATCGGCTTCTACCTCAACACGCCGCAGGGCACCCGCACCAATGCTTACACGCGCTCCGGCGCGACCCAGCCGGGCTTCGGCGTCAAGCAGCTCATCGAGGTAACCTTCGCCGATGGCGTGCCCACCGCCACCGTCTACAAGGCCGACGGTGTGGGCGGCTGGGAGCTGTTCGACGACGATGCCCCAACGCTGGAGAGCGTCGCCGTGCAGGGCGGCCTGCTGGAGATCGCCGCGCCGTTCGCGAGCTTCGCACCCAACGCGCGTACCGGCGACCGCATTAACCTGCGCGTGATCGTCAGCCGCGGCGGGGAGGACACCCTGATCATCCCCGCGAACGGCCCCACGCTGGCCACTGTGCCCGAGCTGCCCATCCCCAACGTCGTCGCCGAGCTGACCGACCCGCTGGAGGACGACTACGGCCCCGGCGCTTACACCTATCCCACCGATGGCGTGTTCAAGCCCGGCGTGTTCGACATCGCGGGGCTGGTGGTTGGCTATGACGACCAGGACGTGATCTTCCGCGTCGACATGCGCGGCCCCGTCATCAACGAGTGGGGGTCGCCCAACGGCATGAGCGTCCAGACCATCGACATCTACATCGACGTCGACGGACCGGGGAGCGGCGCGCGCCTGCTGCTGCCGGGCCGCAACGCTGCGCTGACCGCCGACCATGCCTGGGACTACGCCATCTGGGCCGAGGGCTGGACTCCCGGCATCTACACGCCGGGCGATGAGGGGCCGGTGCAGATCAGCACCATGCCCACCATCCTCACCAACCCCGGCCAGCGGCGCATCACGGTGCGGGTGCCGCTGGGGGCCATCCCCGGCGACCCGGCTGACTGGGCCATCGCTGTTGTCGTGCTGGGCCAGGAGGGCTACCCGTCCTCCGGCGTCTGGCGCGTGCGTGACGTCGAGGCCTCACGGGCGCAGTGGCGCTTCGGCGGCTCCGGCGGCCAGATCAACGAGACGCGCATCATGGATGTGCTGTGGCCTGAGGTCAGCGAGGGAGCACAGGAGGACTTCCTCACCGCGCCGCCTGTGCCTGCCGGGGCCGTGCTCGACGAGCTGACCCCCGACGACTTCCCGCAGGTGCCGTCGCTGACCCTGCGCTGACCCGCTATTTCTTCGTGGCCCCCCGGACTGACGCGGACGCCAGGTGGCGACCACAGATCGTCCGGGGGGTGATCCTCGGCCGGGGCACGTTCAGAACAGGATGGGTAGCGCGATCAACAGGAACAGGCCCCAGGCCAGATAAATCGTGGTCGCCCGGCTGAAGACTGCCTGCAGCGCCTCGACCCAGCGCTCGCGGCCCGCACGGACCTGCGAGATGATCAGCGCCGCCAGAATGCCGATGTTGATGCTGTTCCAGCCGATGACCGTCAGGCGGTTGGGGGTCAGTTCGCCCTGGAAGGTGCGGTAGACCACCGCTGAGAGCGCGTACAGGCTGACCACGGCTGCCAGCCCCGCCACGATCATGATCCCGATACGCAGGTACTTCTGCAGGTCAGCTGAGAGATCGCCGGTCTTAACAGGGGTGGCCCCCAGCAGCAGCCCGACGATGCCGAATAGCATCAGGTTGTAGACAATCAGCACGTCGCGGTTCTCAAACGGCACGAAGAAGTTGAAGGGGATCACCAGCAGGTAGATCGCCAGCACCGCCAGGGTCAGCGGCAGCAGCAGGCGCATCATAGTGGCGATGAACCGGCTCAGGCCCTGCTCGAAATCCTGCGCCGATGGCGCGACGGTCGGGTCATAGATGGTGGCCAGCGCCAGCACCGGCAGCAGTCCGAAGCCTCCCGCTGCGATCAGCCGCAGCGCGATCTCCGGCAGATCAACCCCCAGCGCCGCGAACATGCCGATCGTGATGCCGCCAAAGGCCATCCCGGCCAGCAGGTACAGCCCGGCCACGATCATCACCTCGATCGACTTGATCAGAAAGGCAAAGCGATCGGCGGTGCTGGACCGGATGCCCAGAGTCCAGATCCCCAGGCCACCCCAGCACAGCAGCGGGATGTGTATCGCCGCCAGCGTCAGATACTGCTCCGCAGCCCACCCCTGCCGGAAAGCCGGGGCCAGCAAAATAGCATATCCGGCAGCGGCCAGCAGGCCCGCCCCCAGCACGGCGGCCAGCGCATATCCCTTTTTGGCCGTCACGGCCATGAAAACCAGCGCGCCCATAGCGGCGATGGGGGACCACCACAGCAAAAGCTGCGGCATCGTATCAAGCACCATGAGGCGTTCCACATCGCTGAGTGCCCAGAAGATCAGCCCGGTCAGGATGCTCAGCGGCGCTGCTGCCAGCCAGTTGATCGCCCGCCCCGGCCTGCGGGCCTCCTCGGCCAGGCTTTGCAGGCGGTAATACCAGGCGGCCAGCAACACATTCTCCGGGGCCGACCCGTAGCGAGCGACCAGCGCAGACCGAAAGGCGCCAACCTGATCACTGCGCCGGGCGGCCTGGAAGAGTTGTTCCATCTGCTGTGGGTCAGACTCAACAGCACGAATCTGCGACTCGAATTCCATATCTGCCTCCAGAAGGGGAGATCAACCGGCCCCATTATAGCAGGCGGAGCCGGGGCCGGGGTGGCTCCGTATGGTGATCGGCGATCTGCACAGGGTCGATCGTTACCTGATCGCAGACCTGTGGTACACTGAGGCAGACCGCCAGCTCACGGCGACGGTCTGCGTTTTGATCGGTGTGGGCAGGGGAGCAGCGGCCAGTCCGCTGGCTGGCCACCCGCACCCGCTCACCAGAACAGGAGCCAGGCATGTCTTTCATCATCACTCTGTATGTGCGCGAGGGCATCGTGATGGCCAGCGACAGCCGCATCATGCTCTCGGCGCGGCGCGTGGAAGGCGACCGCGAGACGATCCAGTTCGGCATCGGGCAGTCGGACTCGATCTACAAGACGTTCCTGACACTGACCAACATCGGTATCTCGGTGTTCGGCATGCCAGAGGTGAAAGGCGTGCCGATCTCCGGCTATATCGAGTCGTTCATCAGCGATGAGGTCTATCCTCGTAACCTGGCTGTCGATGAAGTGCCGGGCGCGCTGATCGACTACTTCAAGCAGCTTGAGGTGGAGCCAGACAGCGGCTTTCTGGTGGCGGGCTACCGTGACGGCCCCGCTGGCATGGAGCAACATGTATGGGAGGCACTGGTGCGCACCGGGCAGGTCAAACGGTTGAACGAGCCGGATAAGTTCGGGGCGTCGTGGCGCGGGGTGTCAGACATCCTGACGCGGCTGCTGATGCCGGTCTCGATCCAGAGTGAGGACGGCAGTCCACGCCCGCTGCCACACTTCCCTATTCAGTGGTCGTACTTCACGCTGCAGGACGCGATCGATTACGCGAACTACGCAGTGAAGGTCACCGCCGATACGCTGCGCTTCCATCCACGCCCCAAAACGGTGGGCGGCCCGGTGGACGTGCTGGTGATCAAGCCGGGCAATGCCTTCTGGGTGAAGGTGAAGGACCTGCAGGGATAGGGACAGCCGGGCCATGATCCCGCAGCAGAACATGGGGCGTCACTGGGGGCGGCGGCCCGCCCACTCGATGCACGTCCAGCCTGAGCCGCGCCATTCTGCCACCGCCACGTCGCAGTAGCGCAGCAGGTGGGCGGTCACGTACTCATACGACAGGTTCTCCAGCAGCAGCGGCAGCCCCGACATAAACAGGCCGCCGTGCCCCACCAGCAACACGTTGGCCATATGCCCCGCATACGAGATACGCAGCGCCTCGATGAAGGTGAACAGGCGGCGGCGTAGATCGTTGAGGCTTTCGCCGCCCTCAATACGCTCGTCGATGCGATGGTAAACGAACCAGCTCCGCACCAGCGCGTTGTACTCGGCCCAGGCGACGGGGTCGCTGCGCCCCTCCAGCACACCGGCATCGTGCTCGCGCAGGCGCGTCGAGGGGATCACCTCAACCCCGCAACGGGCCGCAATGATGGCCGCCGTCTGCCGCGCCCGCAGCAGATCGCTGGTATAGATGCGGTCGAAGGGGATGGCCGCCAGCCGTTTGGCAGCGGCTTCTGCCTGAGACACGCCGCGCTCGGTCAGGGGATGAACGGAGGGGTCGCGGTTGGAGAACACCTTCAGCACATTGGCCTCGGATTCGGCATGTCGCATACAGTACAATCTGAGCATTGATCACTCACAGCCGATTGATTCGCGGATCAAGAAACGGAGCGCACAGCATGATCACACCCGGACAGCCCGCCCCGGCATGGTCCATCCAGGGGACGCTGATCGACGGCCCGGCAGGGCCAGAAGCCTACCGCGGCAGGCCGCTGCTGCTGCTGTTCTTCAACATTGGCTGCGCGGGATGCACCGGGCGGGCCATCCCTTACACGCTGGAGCTGCACGAGCGTTACCCGCAGCTCCACATCGTCGCCATCCACAGCAGCTTCTCGGTCAGCAGCACCTATCCGGTGGGGCAGATCAAAGCGGTGCTCGACTACTTTAAGATACCCTACCCCGTGCTCCTTGACGAGGGCGAAACCACGTTTGAGCGCTATCAGGCCGAAGGCACGCCGCACTGGGTGCTGATCGATGCGGAGGGGCGGGTGCTCAAGAGCTTCTTCGGCTCGATGGAGGGGGCGGTCCAGCGCATGGAGTACACCCTGCTGGAGCTGTTCCCGGAGGCATAGCGAAAAAGCGAGGGGCGGGCCATCAAGGCCCGCCCCATGCGCTGCCGGGATGCCCGTTCAGCCGCCGAACTCAAACTCGAAGCTGATCGTCTCGTCGATCTCCAGCGTCCCGTCCTCAGCGGCGGGCGGGAAGATGCCGCACGCCCCGTGCCGCTTGATGGTCGCGTTGAGCAGGCCTCCCTGCGCCGAGAGCGTCACCCCGTCGGCGGACCACTCCCCGGCGCTGTCGAAGCAGGCTACGCTGACCTGATCGGGTGTGTACTCGGAGCAGTAGTAGAAGGTGCTCAGGTCGATCTGCTTGACGCCCCAGTAGCCGGAGTAGAACACACCGCAGGGATACACCCACACGCCGTCGATCTCCTGCGGGGTGAAGGTGAAGGCGTCGCCGTCCTCCGGGGGCAGCGGCCTCACCACCTCGACCGGCGGCCCTCCCGCCGTGATCTGCGCGCTGCCGGGCAGGGCGCACAGCCGGTCGAAGGTCAGCACGCCGCGCTCGCATTCCAGCCTGCCAGGGCACAGCTCTGTGTCCTCGGTGCAGCGATAAGCGGTCCACACGGCGGTCTCGCTCTTGCCGTCCCACTCCCAACTCTCGGCGGGCTGCTCATCGAAGCACTCGACGCCGACGAGTGTGGGTTCTTCGGCCTGGGGCGACCAGCACGAGAGGTTACCGAAGGGGTAGGTTTCAGGCATACAGCCTGCCAGCGTCACGGCCAGCAGAAGGACAACGCCCGGCAGGGCGAATCGAGCGGCTCTCACGGAGATGATCATGGGGACTCCCTGGATTGTCAGAGGATCAATAAGGATAAAGGCTTGACTGCTTTATTCTAGGTCAGGTTTGCGGCCCACACAAACGGGCCTCCTCAATCCTGCAGGGATGCGCATCTGCACGTCTGCCTCCCAATCGCCCGGCCAATGGGGGGCAGGCCTGTGCCTGCCCTCCCCCCGCCAGACGCAAAAACGGGGCCGCATGGCCCCGCCCTGATCTTCCCTGTGTGGCGTGCGTGCCAACCGCCGCGTGACCCTACTCGCCCGCCGCGATGTGCACCTCCAGCTCGCCCCGGCACTCACCCGTCTCCAGGAAGCCCTTCAACGACCGACACACCGCCTCCACGCCATCCTTGCGCAGCGCGTAAATCTTCTCTTTTTTGCTCACCGTCACCTGCACCAGCCCTGCCACGCGCAGCATGCTCAGATGGTGGATCACCGTGGGGGCGCGCAACCGCAGCCGCCGCGCCAGCTGCGTGGGCGTCAGCGACTCGTCGGTCAGGTAGCGCAGGATGCGCAGCCGGGTCGGATCACCCATCGCCTTCAGCGCGTTCAGCAGCGCGTCGGGCACCACCTCACCCGGCACCACCGAGGCATCATCTGGCCTCGCGCCGAAGGCTACCAGCATGATGTCCGGCTCCACCTCAACGTAATGCAGATACGGGCTGCCCCAGAACGACGGCGCCAGCACGATCCGCCCCGCCTCCGGCGGCTCCTCGAAGCGCACACCCTGCGAGAGCTGCTCCAGCAGCTCGGTGATTGTCAGCCGGGCGGCCATCTCCTGTGCTTCGGCCAGCGCCTCATCCAGATAGGGCCGGATGCGCGCCTCCTCCTCAGCGAAGAACACGTCATAATAGGCACGGATCGCGCTCAGGTAGCCCTCACCAAACGCCTCCGCGTCTGCCCAGATGCTCAGGTGGTGGGCGGCCTTCTCGCGCGTGAAGCCCTTCTTATCGTGCTTGCGGTACATCTCGTACACATAATCGACATCCTGTTTGGTGTACGCGCCGCGCTCCACAATACCGCGGTAGAACTCGCGGTCGCCCTCCTTCTCGCGGTGATGCTCAAACAGGATGTGAAACAGGCGACTGCGGGCCGGCAGCCGCTCCAGCTCGGTGATGACGGTTTGGCCGTTCTTGGGCTCCGGCAGATGGTATACCCAGCCCAGCGGGGTGGCCATGCCCAGCAGGTCGAACAGCTTCTCCAGCGTCTCACGCTCGGCACCCGGCAGCCGCGAGCGCATCCCGGCAGCCCAGGCCGGGCGCACACCGTAGTTGCCCGGGTTGTGCAGCACGTTCAGACTGATGAACAGGTCATACGCAGTGCCCTGATCCCAGGACAGCAGGGGTGCTCCCATACTCGACCTCCAGAAGCTGCCGGTGTTTGCCGTTCACCATAGACTTTATCGCAGCAGAGCGGCTGACACAAGCAAATGGGGAGGCCCGTCTGCCTCCCTCCGGGTCGTGATCCGGCTGACGCCCCCCCCATGTGCCGCTCCCCGCGGTGCCCCGCTGCTAGGCAGCAGGCTCAGTGATACAGCTGTCCTCGCAGGGGGCGGGGGCTGTCTCCGCCTGTGCGCCCTGCAGGTCCTCACCCACGCTGATGAGCTGCTGCCCCAGGCTGAGGATCAGCCGCCCTGCCCGCTGTGCGATCGTGCTGCGCCCGGCCTCAGCGGCCTGCCCCACCCGCTCAACGCGCTCCTGCCTGCTTCTGCTGCCATCGTGGTGTGTTGTGATCTGGATAATCATCACCCCGCCCCTCGTCTATGGCACTCAGCCCATTTACCGCTACAACTTAGCCATTCATCTATTAGCCATTTATCTAATAATATTATAGTCTAACAAAATCGGCGAGTCAATACCCCTTTCCGATCAATTTCCCGCCCACGTCCAGGGGCAGCCAGCGCGGCCCCCTCCGCTTCTCGCCCTCAGGGGCGGTGCGGCGGCCCCGGGGTCGCTCAGGGGCGAGTACCCGCCCGTTCCCCCTCTGCCCGATTATGGGCTATAATGCAGCAGACAAATCCCGTATCCACCGGAACACCTGATGCTGACTCTTGAGTTTTTCATCAAGGCCCTCAGCGGGCAGCAGATCGGCAGCAGCACCCCCATCCGCCGCGTGGTGATCGACTCGCGCGAGGCCGGGCCGGATGCACTGTTTGTGGCCCTGCCCGGCGAGCACGCTGACGGGCATGACTACGTCGCCGATGCGCTGGCACGCGGCGCGCGTGCGGCGCTGGTCAGCCGCCGCCTTGACCTTGACGCGGCGGTGATCTATGTGGCCGGGATGGCCACCATCCCGCTGACGGTGCCGCGCGGGCCAGTGCTGCTGCTCGTCGATGATACGCTGGCGGCTTTCCAGCGGACCGCACGAGCCTGGTTCGCCGAGTGGGCGGCGCTGCCGGGCCGGTCGGCGATTGGCATCACCGGCAGCGTGGGCAAGACCACCACTAAAGAGGCACTGGCCGCCCTGCTCGCCGAGCGGTATATCACGCTTAAGAACGAGGCCAGCTACAACAACGAGATCGGCCTGCCGCTGACCGTGCTCAGCCTGAGCAGGAGCCATGAGCGCGCTGTGCTGGAGATGGGCTTCTACGTGCCCGGCGAGATCGCGCTGCTGTGCAGCATCGCTCCGCCGCGCGTCGGCGTGGTGACCATGATCGCGCCGGTGCACCTGGAGCGCGCCGGCTCGATGCAGGCCATTGTCAACGGCAAGGCCGAGCTGGTAGAGGCCCTGCCCTCCGACGGCGTGGCCGTGCTCAACGCCGATGACCCGCTGGTCATGTCGATGGCAAAACGCACGCAGGCCCGCGTGGTCACCTTCGGCCTCAGGCGTCGCGCTAACCTGCACGCCAGCGAGGTCACCGGGCTGGGGCTGGATGGTGTGCGCTTCAGGCTGCACTATGCCGGCGAGAGCCGTGTGATCACGCTGCCCATGCCGGGCCGCCACAACGTGATGACGGCGCTGGCCGCGGCGGCGGTCGGCTTCGTCGAGGGCCTGACGTGGGACGAGATCGTCCGAGGGCTGGAGAAACCGCGCCCCCAGATCCGGCTGGTGCCGGTGGAGGGGCCGCGCGGCTCCACCATCCTCGACGACACCTACAACGCCAGCCCGCACTCGGTTATCGCTGCGCTCGATCTGCTGCACGAGCTGCCGGGCCGCCACATCGCCGTGCTGGGCGATATGCTGGAGCTGGGCAGCTACGAGGCTGAGGGGCATCACTGGGTGGGCGAGCACGCCGCCCGCACCGCCGAGGTGCTGGTGACGGTTGGCCCGCGCGGGGCGCTGATCGCTGAGGCGGCGCGTAAGGCCGGGTTAAAAGACGTGATGAGGTTTGACGACGCGGAGCAGGCCGCCGCACACGTCCGCGCCCTGCTGGGCCCCGGTGACCGGGTGCTGGTCAAGGGGTCACGTGCGGTGGGGATGGAGCGCGTGGTGCGGCTGCTGCTGGCCGAGCAGCCTGCCAGCACCTCCCCCGGTGGCCCAACGACAGGCACGCACACATCCGATGGGCGCAGCTAGAGCCTGCTATGAAAGCTGCCAGAATCCGCACCGTTGACCTCGCCCCTGCCCCCTTTGCGGGTGAGGCGTCCGTTAGGTCTGGATTGGCCTTCACCACGATCATCACACGCTCCAACGCGGCGCTGAAAGGACATCGCACATGAGGGAGACGGCATTCGCGCTGACGGTGGGATCGTTCACCTTCCTGATCACCGTGATCTGGGGGGGGCCGTTCATCGAGGTGCTGCGCCGCCTGGGGGTGGGCAAGCAGATCAGAGCCGACATCGCCGACGTGCACAGCGCTAAGATCGGCACGCCTACAATGGGTGGGTTGCTGATCCTGATCCCGGTGGTGATGGTAACCCTGGGCCTGAACATCGCCAACCTGGTGGTGCCCAACGTCACGGGGCGCTCGATCCTGGTGCCGCTGGCCGTGATGGTATACTTCGGCGGGCTGGGCGCGCTCGACGACTGGGAGGGCATCCAGGGGCTGCGTGCCGTGGGCGAGGGGTTGCCGGCGCGCGTCAAGTTTGGCCTGCAACTCATCGGCGCGCTGGGCGTGGCCCTGGTGCTGTATTACGGCCTGGATGTGCACTCGGTGGCCATCCCCGGCTTCCCCTTCCGCTTCGACCTGAAGCTGCTGTACCTGCCGATCGCGATGTTCGTGATCGTGGGCTTCTCAAACGCGATCAACCTGACCGACGGGCTGGATGGACTGGCGGGCATCATCACGGCCAGCGCGTTCGCGGCCTATGGCGTGATCGCGCTGCTGCAGGGCCAGGTGTACCTGGTGCAGTTCTGCTTCACGGTGGTGGGGGCCTGCTTTGCCTTCCTGTGGTTCAACGCGCATCCCGCGCAGCTGTTCATGGGCGATACGGGATCGCTGGCGCTGGGGGCCACGCTGGGCACCGTGGCGCTGATGACGGGGCAGTGGCTGGTGCTGCCGATCATCGCGCTCATCCCGGTGGCGGAGGTACTGTCGGTGATCCTGCAGGTGATCTCCTCGCAGCTCAGCCGCCGCTTCCTGGGCCGCGATATCCGGCCCTTCCTGCGCACGCCGATCCACCACCACTTCGAGAAGCTGGGCTGGAGCGAGACGCAGATTGTGCAGCGCTTCTGGCTGATCGCGATCCTGGCAAGCCTGTTCGGTGTGGCGCTGGTGCTGCTGTAGCGGCCTCTGAGAGGGCAAAACCGCCCTCCTCGGCGCCCATCTCATCGTCACAAATCGGCGCAGGCGCCGATCGCGCCGATCTTACCCCTGTAAGAGAGGCAGATGGCTCACCGCAGGCCGGGCAAGGGATGACAGAGGCGCGTCCCTACGCCGACAGCACCTGCGCCAGCTCCACCAGCCCCATGTCGATCGGCTTCTTCTTGCCCACCACCTCGTCAAGCGGGGTGGTGGTCGTCTCGCCCTTGATGTGCCCCACCAGCAGCCCGAAGTTCCCCTGGGCGATCTGCTCAACCGCTGCCGCCCCCAGCCGGGTCGCCAGCGTGCGGTCGAACGCGCCGGGCGTGCCGCCGCGCTGCAGGTGCCCCAGGATGGTGGCCCGCAGGTCGAACCCCAGGCGCGCCTCGTGCTTTTTGAAATACTCGATCAGCGCGGTGGCGTTGTAATTGGCGCCCTCGGCCACCACGATCAGCGCGTGGCGCTTGCCGCGCTCGTAGGCCTTCTCGATCTCCTTGGCCAGGTTCTCCGGGTCAAACGGCACTTCCGGGATGCAGACGGCCTCCGCACCGCCCGCGATGCCCGCCATCAGCGCCAGGTAGCCGCTGTCGCGCCCCATCACCTCAACCAGGAACGCGCGCTCGTGTGAGGAGGCCGTCACCTTCAGCATGTCGATGCATTGCAGGGCCACGTTGAGCGCGGTATCGACCCCGATCGTGATGTCCGAGCCGTACAGGTCATTGTCGATGGTGGAGGCCACACCGACTACCGGCACGCCCATCTGATGCAGGGCATGGCTGCCGGTCTGTGAGCCGTTGCCACCGATCACCACCAGCGCATCGATGCCATGCTGGTTGAGGTAGCGCACGCCCTTCTTGCGCCCTTCCTCCTCCTTGAATTCCGGGCAGCGCGCGCTGCCCAGCATCGTACCACCCTGCTGGATGATGCCGCCCACATCGCGAACCGTCAGCGGGCGGATGTTGTTGGTGATCAGGCCCTCGTAGCCATCATAGATGCCGTAAACGTCCCAGCCTTTGTACAGCGCCGTGCGCGTCACCGCGCGGATGGCCGCGTTCATGCCCGGCGCGTCGCCGCCGCTGGTCAGGACGCCGATGCTTCTGATCCTGGTATTCACCGTTCATTCTCCTCAGATAACCAGAGCTGTCAGGCGCATCCCAACAGCCCGGCAGGATGACCAGCCGGGCGAGGGATGATGCCCCTATTGTAACTCAACAATGTTGTGAGCGTGTTAATCGATCCGGCGGGCCTGCGCCATCAGCTCACGCGCGCCGGTATCCACAAAGCCGACCTTCTCGGCCAGCGCCAGCGACGCCTTGTCAGTGAGCGCCGCGTTATACAGCGGCGTGACGCCCAGCTTGAGCAGGTCGGCGACTACTGCGTTGACCAGCGACCGCCCCAGCCCCTGCCGCTGGTGGTCGGTGCTGACCTGCACGTAGACCTCGGCGAAGATGGGCGAGCGCCAGTTGACGCCTGCCGCGGCTACCACCTCATCGCCGCGCCGAATTTCCGCGCGCGGGTTCCCGCCCCGGTCGCGCGTGCGGATCACCAGCGCGTTGATCTCCGGCTGGAAGCGGGCGGGGTCGAGCCGCATGACGCGGTTGAGCACCGGGTCGCTGAGCTCCAGGTGCCCCTTCAGCCGCTCGACCAGCGGCTCAGGCACCACCAGCAGATAGGGCCGGTTGGGGGCCAGCGCCTCGCGGATCAGCGGGGCCTCGGCGCCGACGCCGCGCAGGCGCAGCGTGACCAGCGGGCGGAACAGGTCAATGCCCGTCTGACAGCAGACCAGGAAGCCATCGAGCACGCCATCGCCGCTGCGATGCACCGTCAGCGTGGTGCGCTTCGGGTCATGATGCAGCGTGTAGTAGCTGGCCAGCCCGTCAGCGGCGTCGAACTCGTTGAGCAGGTCGCGGGCCACATCGCGCCAGTACTGCAGGGTGGCCTGGGTGGATTGGATCGTCATAGGCGGATCGCCAGTCTTCATGTGATATCCGGGCGTGCCTGCGGCACAGTCAAATGATTATAAGATGCGCCCCCGGCGGAGACAAATTAACCGGCGGGGCGGGCCCCCACGCAGCAGCGGGGCGGAGGGACTCGCTCCCCCCGCCCCGCACGGCTTATCTCCCTATGCGGTTATCTGCCAGGCGCGATCGGTTACTCGGAGCAGTGCCCGGGGCCGATCAGGCCGTTGTTATACCGGTCAAGGATGCCGGCGTAGTACAGCGCATCGCTGCGCACCGTGCGAGACAGTTTGCTTGTCGGTGTGTAGGTGCTGAAGAAGGTCGTGGCCCAGTTCAACGCCGCCTGGGCAGCGGCTGGATCCGCACCGTTCAGCACATTCAGCTTTGCCGCGATGTAAGCATGCGCCAGGATGTAGTAGGCATTGCCGCCCGTCGGTGGCGTCCACAGCACACTGTAGTAGCTCTGCCCGCTCAGGAAGAACAGGGTATCCGCGCCGGTGGGCAGCTGCGCCCACGTGTCATCGTAGGGCGCCGGGCCGTACTCGGAGTGCGTCTTCCAGTAGCCGGGCGTCAGCGTGCAGCCGCCAGCGCACGGCACATCGACGGTCACCGTCCAGCTGTCGCTGCCGGTTGTGCCGGTGTCGTTGGTCACGAACGAGGCGACGTTGACGAAGGTGTACTCACCGCACACATCGTACGGGCCCACGTACAGGCTGTAGGTGAAGGTCTTGGGCACGTCATTCGCGCAGACCGTCCCCAGAGGGCCGAACTGGTCGTCGGTCACGTCGATGCACTCATCGACCTCGGTCGTCGGGTCGCCGAAGGTCACGTCCGCCGAGCCGGAGAAGTCGGTGGTGCCGCTGGCCGTCGCGCTGCCGTCTGAGGCATAGGCATAGTTCTGCAGCGTGGCCGTCGCGGTGTTGGTGCGGTTGGAGCCATCTGGCAGATCGGCGCTGTAGGTGCAGGTCAGCGTGCCACCCGCTGGCACGGTCAGCGACGGGCAGCTCACCGTCGCTGCGATGTCCGGTGAAACCAGATCACTGACACCTGTGAGCGTGGCCGCCATCGGCGCCGGGTTGCTGACCTCGATTTTCCCGTTCACCATCCAGGCGCTGTCGGTGTAAGTGGCATCCACCACTACCGTGTAGTTCACCGGGAACTGCTGGCCGATCGAGAGCGTCAGCGCGGTCTGGTCGCCGGTCTTGTCGATGGTCCAGCTCCAGGTGCGGGTGAAGTCCTCGTCGGTGGTCTTGGTCACGCCCAGCGCATAGCAATTGACGGTCACCGAGGCGTCGTCAAACTGCCCGGTCTCCCGGATGGTGGCGGTGTTGTCATGCGTGCCCTCATCAGCATCGCAGGTGAAGGTACGGGTGTAGCCGACGCTGCCGCTGTCGCTGAACTCCCATGACCCGCCGTTGCTGTCATCGACGTTGATCGTCGGGTAGCCAACTTCGGTCACCACTGCGCTTCCAAAGTCGATCGCGGCCGTGCCGCTGCCGCCGCCCACCTTGCTGGCAGCAGCAGTGGTGACGGTGGCTGTGTTGGTAGCGCCAAAGGTGTTCGTGGCCAGCGGGCCAGCCGAGTAGGTGCACTCAAGCGTGGCCAGCGGCGCCACCGTCATGGCCGGGCAGCTCACGGTGGCGGCCACACCGCCTGCATCATCAACTACCGAGGCGATGTACGCCGTGTTAGTGGGGTCCGGGTTGTAGATCCAGATCGACCCGTTCACGGCGAAGTCGCTGTCCGTGACAGTCCTGGTGACCGCGATGGTGTACTGCGACGTGCCGCTGTCGCCCGTGAACAGGGCCCATGTATCGGGCGTCACCGACTTGTCGATATCCCACGTGTAAGTGCGAGTGAAGGATGTGTGCGCGTCCTTCGTCACCCCGACCTCGTAGTCGTAGCAAAACTCGATGTGGCTGATACCGTAGGGCTTGTTATTGCCGGGGTTAATCGGCGCATTAAGCACGGTGTCGGCAAACGACTCCGCGGGTGGCTGGTATACATACACGTTGGCATTGGGCCCGCCCTTGACAATCACGGCGTCGATGCCCAGCGTGGAGGTCCAGTCGAAGTAAGTCCCAACGCTGGTGATCGTGACCGTGTTCACGCCATCCGGGAAGGTGTATGTCCCTGATGGCGGCGGCTCCGGCTGCGGCTTGAAGCCGTAGACATAGCCCAGACCAACGCAGGTCGGGTTACCTGAAACCACGGTCGGGGTGACGCTGGCGGCAGAGGCACCCGGCACCAGTACAGCCACCACAACGATCACAACCAGCGGGATCGCAGCCAATACAAGCAGTTTCTTCATTTACTCCCCCCTGTCCTTTGTGGGATGGTTTAAGGTGTGTCTATCCAGAAAATCCTGTGCGCCCCTGTCACAGGGCTGCAGAGCCAGATGCGTGTATCTGTACCAGGCACCTCCTTATCACCTACAGGCCAGCGGGGATGGCCCCATGTCGTCACGGCGCGCCGCAGCAGCGCCAGCACTACAAAAGGATGAGTTGAAAAAGCTCCATAACCCGGCAGGGGAGGCCGGCACGACCCGATAAATTGTAAGAAGAACGATTCACTTACAGCTTAGGGAAAAAACGCTCAAGGAGTCAATAGGCCGCAGTTCTAAATCTCAAGCTTTTACGCTTTTTTATCTTTGCCGATCCGCCCGGCCCCATCACGCGCTGAGGCCCCTCACAGGAGGGGCCCCGGCACACGACTTTGAGGAGAGGGTTACGATGGCAGGAACCCGCCCTTAGCTCGCCGGTTTAGGGGAACAGGCCGCGCGTCAGCATGGCCTCAGCCACGCGGTCGATGGCGACCACGAAGGCCGCCTCACGCACCCCGATGCGGTGATCCTGGGCCACCTGCCACACCGTCTCAAAGGCCTCGGTCATGGTGTTCGTCAGGCGGCGGCGCACCGTCTCCAGCTCCCAGTGGTCGAAGTTGAGGTTCTGCACCCACTCAAAGTACGACACCGTCACCCCGCCGGAGTTCGCCAGGATGTCGGGGATGGCCACGATCCCCCGGTCGGTGAGGATCTGGTCGCCCTCCACGGTGGTGGGGCCGTTGGCGCCCTCGGCGATCAGCTTCGCGCGGATGCGTGAAGCGTTGCGCTCGGTGATCTGGCCCTCCAGCGCACACGGGGCCAGCAGGTCGACGTCCATCTCCAGCAGCTCTTCGTTGGTGATCCTGTCGACCCCGTAGGCCTCGGCGTAGCCCTCCAGCAGGCCGCCGTGCCTGTGCGTCCAGTCCATCAGCGTAGCCACGTCCAGCCCCTTCGGGTTGTAATACCCGCCGGTGATATCGCTGACGGCGATGATCTTCATGCGATACTCATCGGCCAGTATCCGGGCGGCATAGCTGCCCACCTTGCCAAAGCCCTGGATGGCCACCGTGGCGCCCTCAACCGGCAGGTCCATCTTCTGCATGGCCAGAACTGCGGTGATGGCCAGGCCGCGGCTGGTCGCCTCCGAGCGCCCCAGTGAGCCGCCCAGGCCGATCGGCTTGCCGGTCACCACCGCGGGGTCAGCGATGTTGCCGCTGAGCATGGTGACCGTATCGTTGTACCAGGCCATGATCTGCGCGTCGGTGTCCACGTCCGGCGCGGGGATGTCGCGGCGCGAGCCGGTGACGATCATGATGCTGGCCGCATAGCGACGCGTCAGGCGCTCCAGTTCCCCGCGCGACAGGCTGCGGATATCGACCTCAACGCCGCCCTTGCCACCGCCAAAGGGGATACCTGCCACGCTGCACTTCCACGTCATCAGGGTGGCCAGGGCCTGCACCTCATCCATTGTCACCTTGGTATGGTAGCGGATGCCGCCCTTGGCTGGCCCGCGTGCCGTCGAGTGCTGGACACGGTAGCCACGGAATACGCGGATCGAGCCGTCGTCCATGCGCACCGGCAGCGACACCTCCAGCTTGCGCTCTGGCCTGCGCAGCCACTCACGCATGCCGTCGTCCAGGCCCAGCCGTGCGACGGCCTTATCAAGCTGGTAGTCCGCCATGGCCAGCATGGGATCGGTGTAACCCGTTGTCATAGCTGCCATTTGTTTTGTGTGCTTCCTTTCAAAATGAGGGTTTTGTTAAAAGCGGTGTGCACCTCACACGCGCATCACAGACAATGGTGTAGTGGTGGACTCACTCTCATTATATAAGAGGGGCTGTTTCCCGTCACTGACGGTTATCCTTTGTCGGGGTGATGAAATATACAGGATCAACAGGGGGCAGGGTGAGGGAGTCATCTCCGCCCGGCTGTGTCAGCTCGCCGGGCAGGGGCCCGGAGGGTCGATTCAGGGGCAGTCCCCCGGTGACTGCCCCTGCCGAAAATCGTGCCGCGGCCCGTCAGCGGCTGGAACGGCCCGCCCCGGCGCCACCGCCGCCCCACACCGCCCCCAGGCCGAGCAGGAAGCCCAGGTTGTACCACCCCCCGTTATTGTAGACCTCGTAGATGCCTACGTTCCTGTTAAACAGAGAGACCACAAACGTGATGGGGGCGATGATGCCATGCCACAGCCCCAGCCAGAACCCGGCGACCTCTCCCTCCTCATTGGGCATGTCCTCCAGGGCGTTGGCCTGAGCCGCACAGCCAGCCAGCAGCAGGGCGGTCAGCAGTACTGCCAGCAGAAGCAGTCCGTGTTTCATTGTCGTCTTTCCTTCGCTAAACAGAGGATAAATCGAATCCTTTACGCAGAAGCCGGGGCGGATGTTG